>Ga0180220_1000266_pt1 | contig 71056 bp, 89 predicted proteins | sample eDN5th37CBELigBY_FD_151335 | JGI IMG/M metagenome (GOLD analysis project Ga0180220, IMG submission 151335) | Enriched backyard soil microbial communities from Emeryville, California, USA - eDNA 5th pass 37_C BE-Lig BY (version 2) (version 2) | ecosystem: Environmental > Terrestrial > Soil >...
CCTAGTGGACTCGTCCTCCACCCCTGCAATCGAGTCTGCCACAGAATTGAAACGCTCTGCAAGCGTAGGCCCTTCAGGCATTACACCCTCCTCACGATTTCCACTACGCTCACTGCAGTGCCCCCAAGATGTCCGGCCCGGTCCAGCCTTCCGGCTTGAGGACCTTGCCGTCCGTGCGGCGAACGATAGGCCCTAGGGACCCATCAACTTTGGACAGGTTGGAGCGTGCCACCTCGTGAGCCGCCAACCGTGCCCGGTCCTCTCCAACGTAGGAAAGCAATGTGCCCCAGGCGATCACGATGATGTCCAGCAGGCCGTCCACAATCTCGATTAGGTCATTGCCGTCCTCTGCGTCGAAGTACTCCTTGACCTCTTCTCGGAGCAAATCCTTACGCAGACTACGCAACTGCTGCAGCTCGGCGTAGCTGACCATGCCCTCGCCGCTTTCGGTGCCAATCCACTGATCGATGGGAACCTCTGCAAGCTTATGGAACTGGGCCGTAGCTTCCAACAGGTTGTGGAATCCCGATGGGGCACTTTCGCCTTCGATGATGGTCATGTCGCCCATCAGGCCCAGCTCTTTCTCCGGCACCGGCTTGTCACTGCTGTAGAACGCCTCTCGCCATGCCTGCGTAAGGTGCTCAGCCGGCACTCCCCTGTACCGTAGCAACATTAGAGCAAACTGCTTGAGCTTGACGGTCTGGACCTCAAGCTTGGCCACGCGCTCTTCCAGTGTGCTGGTAGGGTTTTCGGTCACTGGCTTCTCCTAACGGTGATGGTAACGTACGACTGGTCACGCTGGTCCATTGCGTTGTGGCGTTGGATAGCTACGGTGTTCTGCTCTCCGTTGGGAGACACTGATTCTTTGGCCCTTTGCAACTCTGCCACTAGTTCGTCAACGCTTGGGTCTCCGTACACCGTGAACTTGTAGCTGTGGTCCCGAGTGATTCGGTTACTCATGGTATCTCCCTAGTGTTTTGGGCTGCCTCTTGCATGTCGGCTGCCAGCTGTCGCAACGCCTGAACCCTGTGCCAGGGGTCATCGACCTCGTCCAGTATGCGCAACAAATCCCTAGCGGCACTTTGGAACTGGACGACCATGACGTTGACCAGCTCCCGGTAGCGCTCGGCTGCCTGCTGGTACGCTGTGGCATTGTTGAGCGTGCGACTGATCTCTTCAGGGGTGAGGCTTGAGGCCGTGCCCAATACGCTCAACGGGATGATAATCTGGATGTCACTCACTGCTATTGCTCATTTCACATCGAAGGTAATCTGGTTGCTGCCCTACGTTGTCCGCGAACACAATGGCCATAATGCCAACCACCGTGATCACCACCACGGAAAGCGTAGCGGCAGCTACCTTTACGATTTCGTTCATGCGCTGGCATCCTCCAGCTCTTCCTCGTCCACCGGCTCATCCCCAATGACACCGTACAGCTCTGGCCAAGCCACACGCTTCAGGCCGACACCCTGCGGGCCAATGCACCGGCGCATGAACATCACCGCGTGGCGGTCAGCGTCTCTTGCGTGGTCCGGCAGGCCGTCTTCTGCAATGGCTCCCAACGCCTTCAGTCGGTCGTCCGTTACCCGCTTGGCCTGTGATGGATCCTGCTTGAACATGCACCTGTCGGTGTTACGCCATAGGTACGCTTCAAGTTTGGCGGTGATGCGCACCGGGGACAACAGCTCTCGGCTCTTCTCCTTTCGTTCTACACGTAAGATGAAGTCTTCCACCACGATTGCGGCCCCTGGCCACGCCTGGCACATCTTGAACAGCTGGAAGCTGGCTGCGTCCTCGTCGCCAGTGGTGACCATCTCCCCATGCTCCCAAATAACGGCGTTGCGTAGTATGGTCGCTGGATCGTAGCTGAACACGTCACGGCCCCTGATCTGCCGTGGCAACACAAGCAAGCTCCAGCCCGTGGTACCGCCTGGGTCAAACGCCAGAATCGGTACCCGAGTAAGGTTTACGCCTGCCAACGGCCTTGCCTTGGGCCTGTCAGGGTAGTGGATTCGCAGATCACGGCGCATTGGGCCGTAGTATCCGGCCGGACGCTCAACCGTGGACTGCCTGTATGACATAGTCTTCCTACCCCTTTCAGCCTGCGGCCTGAATCGTGGTGTCTACCACGTAAACACCGTCAGCCTCTTCGATTGCTGCCAGCACACCCTGCGGTGTCTTCACCTCTTCGATGGTATCCCGTAGCCACGCAATGGCTTTGCGCTTGTAGCTGGGCAGCTCTTCCAGAACGTCCTTGTCCACCTTCAGTTCCAGGCTGATCACCAGCCGCGTCTCTTGGATGCCGTGAAAGTGGGTCTCGCTCACCAGCTTTCGGCCGTGAATGTCAGGCATTTTCAACCTCCACTCGCTGCGCGGGCTTGGCTCCCTGGTACAGGTACGTTGTACTGTCTGGCTTCCGGTAGTACACCTCTTGGATGCCTTTCTGGAAGTCGTTGAACAGCAACTCCTTTGGATAGGGCTTGCCGTATGTGAAGGTACGCATGTGCTTTGGTCCACCTACACACGTTACCGTTGTCTTTTGGCCCTTCTTAGCCATCGATGCCCAACCTTTCGTCGCTGCGCTGAAGTTCATGCGCCACACTGGAACTGCGAAGGATTGCCAGCGCTGCTGCCATGCCTTCCCGACGGTGCTTGTTTTTCAACCAGTTAGCGTTGCTACTAGTTTCGCCGGTTTTGACCACGATGGACTCCATAACTTTTCGGCGCTGGTCCATCTGCTCTTCGATCTTGTTGATTAGTGTGCGGCCACCGTAGCCACCGAAACTTTTAGCCAGAGTAGCGCTTTTGACCGTCTGGTCCTGCTGGATGCGGCGTAGCGTATCGCCCTCTCGCACAGGGGCTTTACCTGTCTTGGCCCTCTTCTTGGCCTTCAGCGCCGCCACCTTGGCCAGCATCTCAGCGGCCTCAGCCTCCAGCTGTTCGGCGGTCTTCTCCTGCTCAGGCATCAGCATCCCCTAGGGTGACAAGCAGATCCTCCAGCGTCGGGTGGATGAAGTCCACCATCTTGTACATCAGGCTAGCCTTACAAGGGTTGTCAAGCAAAATGTGCGTCTGCTTGCCCGCGCCGACGGCCCACCCCAACTCCAGGTGAGCGTCACGTTCGCACGGCAGCACCAGCACCACAATGTCAGAGGCGAACAGAGCGTTCATGTCTCGCTGGAAGCCCTTGTCTGCCAAGGGGTGAGCGATGATGTCCAGGTACTCAGTTGTGGACACGCTGTCGTGGTTGTCGTCTACAATGTCCGACCACGCAAACCCCTTCTCACCGTTGGGGTTCTTGAAGTCGTACACAGCGTAGCCGGCAGCCCTTAGGGCCTGAACGACATTGGGTTGGAATTGGTTTCGCCAGCTCGAAGCAACGTAGACGTGCGGAGTGGGAAACATCCCCTGATTTGCCACTGTATCTCCTAGGGTTACTTGGTTGTTGAACCGTGGGTGCCAAGGACTCGAACCTTGGTGTGTGCCGCTCACCCCACCGGCTTACGGAGCAGCCGGGTTTGGAACCTGCAGTGTTGGTACAACGTTGTTACCCAACGGGAAACAGTTGAGCGTCTGGCCTGTCTCAGCCATCTTGTTGACACACGCGGCAATGGCAATGCGTAGGTCTGGGATTGGCTGTTTGGCTAATTCCTCTGCCGCAAGACGTTTCTGCTCTGCCGTCTTGGCCTCTTGCTCGGCCCTAGTGGTGTCGGCACGAGCAGCGTTGATGGCGTTGATCTTCTGCTCTGTGTTGTCGTCATAGTCGATCACCGGCACGCTCAGGTCCAGGATGGTGACCTGATCACTCTTGGCTTGCAACTGTTCAAGAGCATCTGCCGTCACCGAGCTGAGCGTCACTGGCTTTGGAGCAGGCCCCGTGGGCTTGCCGTCCGGCCCAACAGGTGGCTTGGGATCACCAGCCAGAGGATCAAACGCCATGAACGCCTCGTTGAGCACAGTACGCAGATTGCGCTCTACAAGATTGGACCGCACGTTGTCGAACGTCTTGTACTGCTGGAACAGCTCGTCGGCTTGATCCGGCTTGATTTCCCAGCGCACATTCACGTCTGCCATGGCAGTGCTGTTGTTCCCTAGGCGCACTTGAATTCTGTGGTCGCCGTTATACACGTCGTTCTGAATGGCGGCGTCCATCTCATGCACCGAGGTCCACGGCAGAATGAAATGCAATCCGTTGCTAAGGGTTTCGCCTGTCGGCCGATTCCACTGTGTCACAATGCCAACCTGTCGCGTACCCACAATCGTGGTGCAAGCCAACACCAAACTGATCAGGAACACCAAAGTTGAAGTGCCAAGGCCAATCAGAGCTGCTGGGTTACGGAACGTACGTTTCTCGTAGCGTCCGTAGGACACTTCCCGTTCTTTGGTGATCGGGAAGAACAGGAACCATACGGCAAAGCCAATCGTCACGAGCAGGACGAAGGCCAACCAAAGAGTTGCCCACATCTGGTTTTTCACCAACCTTTTCTGTGTTGCTTAGGGTTTCTTGGGTTCTGGCAGTGTGATCTTGCTTGGGTCCTCCCCTCTGTACAGTTGATCGTAAAGCGTACCTCTGCTAGTGATTTCGGCATCGGCACGCGCAATGTCTCGCATGGGGATCAGCATGGCCTGCTCAATACCGTCCGGCCCGAACGATGCCTGAAAGGGCACAATCCGAACACCTAGCTCCTCAAGCTGATTCAGAATCGGCTTGGGCTTAGCGTGCAGGAAGTTCTGCAGGGCCTGCAGTCGCAACACAGCCTGCTCCTGCTGGTACTCAGAAGGCTTGGCCTTCTTGAACTTTCCCACTTCTGGCCTCAGTTGTTGTTGAGGCATCTGGCTAGGCCTTCGCCGTGGGTCACCCAAAGTTGTACCGGCACTACGCAAAGTCTCTGCCAACTTCTGCAGTTTGGCCGCAGCATCTTCCTGGGGCGTCGACGGCCCGTTCACCACCTGTAACGGTTTCTTAGCGTTACTAGGAAACTGGGTCTTGGGCTTTGGCTTAGCAGCCGGCGTTTGTGCCTGCGTTGCTTTGGCTTTCGCCCTCTGCTTTTGCTTTTTGGTCTTGCGTCCCATGGCCTTACACTTTCTGGCAGACAGCTGCCGTCAGGTCCCGTATGTCGCTGTTGCTAATCATGCTGTACTGTGGTCCCCAGTTACGCTTGGCCGCTCCCCAGGCCGCAAGCACGCCGAACAGGTCAAGCCAGTAGTTGGGCAGCACATTGAGGGCCTCCAGAACGATACTGCCGTATTCGTCTTCGTCACAGGCGTGCCGTAGGCTAGCCTCCAGTATGGCCAAGTGCCGTGCGCACACCAACGGGTCTGTGCCAAGAGGTGAATTCTCTTGTTGAGGCATCGGGTCCATCGTAATGCTCTCGGACACTTCGCCATCCGCAATCGCCCTCGTGGCAGGCGTTTCGCGTGGGTTGTCGTACGCGTGCATCGAGGCAGCCCACACCTTGTAGCTCCCTAGGCCCACACCAAGTTCAGCAGCCACCAGCTCGTGCAGCATCGTGAACTCAAACACGTTGAAAGGCAGGATACGGAAAGCGTTATTGGACCTCATGACTGTGGTCATGTGCAACGCGTAGGCGTGCTCCCCGTCAGGGCAGGGCCTGAGCCTGAAGAACATACCGAATGTGCAAGGGATATCCCCACTTTGGCGCACAGCGTCTTCCGGTTGCCACACAACAGCAGCTGCCTGTCTGGAGTACGGTGAATGGCGTAGCCGCTCAACGACTCCCTCGATCTGGTTCAGGCCCGGTCGTGGCTGGAAGATCCTAAGGCCGTAATCACTTCCAGGAACGGTGAGTTTGTCGTCACTGAAGTTGCGGACTTTCGGCTCGTAAAACGCTATGTCCTCAACACGATTGTTGCCCGCCACCAACCAGGTGAAGCGAGCTACGGCCGTCACGATGTTCAATGGCCTGTTGGGGTTGGTGAAGATACGAGACCTGATGTCTGTCATGGGAATTGTTTGGTAGTCGCATAGCTCCCAAGACGAATCCTTCTCGGTTGCAATGTACATGCCTTGGTTCATGACGTGTGTCAGGGTCGTGCTGATGAGTGTGTCTGCATCGCTCACAGGCCCATACCTCCTTGGCTCTTGGGCACTCCAGGTGCTCGGAGCCACGTTTCCTCCCGCTTGAAGCTGGCGTCCACGTAGCCGTACTGAAGAATCCCCATGTCTCCCAACAGCTGCAGCAAGCGCTTGTAGGTGTTCCAGTCCTGTGGCACATCAATGATCAAGTGCCCGTGGCCCGGTGTGCTGCTGGGAACGTACACGTGTGGGCAGTCCAGATCCAATAGGACCCTATGCTTCCCTTCGCTCTTGTAGATACGAGCACCCCGTATCCGGTCGTCAAAGGGGTCAACGATCTCGTGGACCGGTGCCGTGCCAACAACGTAGCTGCCGATAGCGTTTGCCCCGTCGTCAAGCGGTACGTTATCTGTCACTACCTTGTCGTGGGGCAGCTCTCGAGAGGCACTGTCCCCCAGGCCAAAGTCCACAACGGCACTGTGAACGTTCTCCCAGCCGCGTAGTGTCTCAAGGGCCTTCTGAAATGCCTTGTCTACTGCTTCAGAACGATAAGTCATCCTGTGTTTCATCCTCTTCCGGATTGATTACGATCAGTTCCTTGACCTGAATGGCCAAGCCTCCAAAGTGAGTCACGTAGCCTGTCACCAGGATTACGTCCACACCAGCGCGGGCGTTGGCGATAAGACCGGCGTACTGTGGGTACTTCTTCCGGCTCACCCGCAAGCGTATTGGCTCGTCGTACTCGTCGTCGACGTCCAGGGTTGCGTACTTCAGTAGGTGCGGTTCATCTAACTCCTCTAGGATTTTCTCTCGGGTGAGGCCGTCTCCCCCGTACTTAAGACGCTGCTGCACAGTGTCTTTGTAGGTCTTCTTGCGCAGCACGCCCATAAAGACTACGTACTCATCCTCTTCCACAATATCGATGCTGACGTGTGTTGGCTCTGGAACACCAGGAAATTTGCCCGCTTCAAATTCCCTACGTATGCTATCAAGTAGGCGTTTGGTGGCCAGCACGCCAAACGGGTCATCGTCTTCTGCGAACTGGCGCATCACCTTTACTCTGCCGTCACCAATGCCAGAAACGGCTGTAAGGCTAGACCACTCAAGAGTCTCTGTTTTGTGTTCATCACGCCACTGGACAATCTTCTCAGCGGTCTTGAGGCCAATGCCCTTCACGGCTGTAAAGCCAGCGTACAGGCTGCCGCCGCGCAAGCTCCAGCCTACCTGTGACTCATGCAGATCCAGGCTATTGACCTTAATACCCTTGCGCTCGGCCTCCACGATCAACTTCCTACGGCGCTCCAAGCCTTCTGCTGTGTCGGGGCACTTGAGTAGCTGCCCTAGGTAGAACTCAGGGTAGTACACCTTAAGCCACATCTGACGGTAGGCCGTATCGCTATAACACACAGCGTGACTGATGTTGAACGCGTACCCTGTAGCGTTGACCATCTTCTGCCACACACCCACGGCCTTCTCGCGTGAAACGCCGTGAGACGCAGCACCTTCCACGAACCTTTCGAGGAACTCGTTGAAGACACTTGAGTCTTCCTTGGCCGAGATGATCTTCCTAATGCGGTTGACCTCAGCCGGCGCGAATCCTCCAAAGTCCCTAAGGATTAGAAGAATCTGCTCCTGGTAAACGATAGTGCCCCAGGTCCATTGGATGTGGTCGTCAACTGTGGGGTGGACCGGCTCTGGTAGCTGGCCTGTGCTCTTGGCCTTGATGTACGCCGTATCGTCGCCACCAGGGCGGCTCAATGCGTTTACGTCTACCAGGTCCATAAACTTATCTGGCTGTACGCCTTTGAGCACGCGCCGTGTTGCCACACCCTCAAACTGGAAGATGCCCAACACGTCACCAGCGCGAAACGCCTCGAAAACCTTAGGGTCATCTAGTGGTATCTGGTAGAACTCCTCGATAGTCATGCCGATTCGGTCACGCACCCACTGTAGGTGTTCCAGTGTTGCTCGGATGCCGGTAAGCGTAGTTAGGCTAAGGAAGTCAACTTTCAGAAGACCTAGGTACTCACTGTCTTTCTTGTCGTACGCAACGCCGCTTCCGCGCTGGGCTCCACTCTGCTTTTCGTAGGTGGCTGTAATCTGAGTCAACGGTACGCCACTGATCACAATGCCAGCAGGGTGGATACCGGCCGTACGGTAGTTGGACTGCCCGTTGATGCCCTCCAGCCGTGGCGCGTACTGCAATTCAGGTGTACGCCTAACTGTTTCGGCAACGTCGTCGTAGCTATCGAAGGTGTCAAGCAGTGTCATGGAAAACCGTGGGTGGCCGTCTTGCCGCTCCACGAGCTTACCCTTGATGTTCTCAATCTTCCACTCTGGGATTTCGTATACGCGCGCTACGTCATCCAGGCTGTTCTTGCCCTTGTACCGGGTGAACGTCAGAATGTTAGCAACCCTATCGTATCCGTACTTCTCCTGGGCGTATTGAATAACCTCCCAACGCCTCTCGTCCTCAAAGTCGATATCGATATCTGGAGGGTCTGTACGCGTAGGGTCCAGGAACCGCTCAAAGAGCATGGGGTACAGCAGTGGGTCAATCTCGGTGATACGCAAAAGCCAGCAACACAGACTGCCGGCTGCACTACCACGGCCTGGACCCACTAGAATGCCATTGTCTTTGGCCCAGCGCACCAAGTCGCTCACCATGAGAAAGTAGTCGATATACCCTGGTACGCTACGGATTACGCCGAATTCCATGCGCAGGCGCTCTTGGTACTTCTTAGGTTCGGCCTGCATCTCTTTGCTAGTGCGCCTACGGAACTTGAACCCCTCGGCAAGCCAGAACTTGAAGAGTTTCTCGGTCTCCTGCTCTGACAGTACAGGTTTCGTCACCGGAACACCTCGTTGAACGTGTACACCCTATTGGTCCTGATGTACCTGTAGAACGGGTGGTGGCCTGCGTACTGCTCTTTGCGCCCATGTGCTGCTAGGTCTTTGGCCGGTATCGTGGCCCCGTTGCTATAGACCACGTATGCCGGGCTGTCCCAGTCTACACAGCGTTCAGCCTGTGCGGCCCGCAGACAGTAGTCCTGCCCCTCTTTAACGTGGCAGATGATGCCTGCCACGCCCCGATCTGGCTTGAAGGCAAAGAAGTCCACTGCCTCCACCCAACCGCCTAGCCTCGCAATGACTAGGATGTCCCAGCCCCTACGCCTTAGGAGCCGTTTAACTTTCTCAACTAGCTCCTCGTGTGCGTCCACACGCTCTACGTCCATGGCTCCCAATCTCTTTCCCCCGGTACATATTTCGGTGGCGGCGCTTTGGGCAGCTCTACATTGCATTGGTCTGCAATGTGCGCCGTGGCCTCAACAGCGGCCTTGGCTCCCGTCTTGCTGAGTCCCGTGCCCACAAGGTCTCTGTATACCTCTCTATCGGTTTCAGGGTACGTGAGCAGTATGTCGTACTCCCAGTTAGCGTCAGTAACTTCAACAGTGCTTTGACGGTGAGCCGCATGCAAGATGCGCTGCATCTCATTGTCATTCGGGTAGGGATAATGCACGTCAGCAGTAGCAGCCATTCGTGCTCCTGTTGCATTGCTAAGTTCCTCGAAACACGGGTTGAGAGCACGAGTGCGAGCGAGACCAGAAAATCGCTGGGTCTCAAGGTAATACCTGTCGCCAAATATCGCCTGGAACCTCTCAATTGCACGCCTGGCTCGTTGAATGTCCCCGTCTCTGGGTTCCAATCGTTTGTCACCCAATGACTTTCCACCCAACAGGATGCAAGAGATGGGGCCGTCCGCGCAGCCCGACAGAGCAATGATGCCACGATTGTACTTCCTCAGTACTGGTGCGTGAACGGTGGGAAACTTAGATTTGCTAGTGGTCCCGAGTGTTTTCCAGCTCTCAGTAATGATGCAGTTCAGATTGTGTAGTCCCTCATCGTCTTTCGCGAGAAGGATCATGTGGAACTTGCGTGGCTGGTTCTCTGAGGCAACGTAGGCCTCCAGGCCAAAGATTGGCTTGATTTCCCTACGCTTACAATGCTTTTCGAGCTGGACCCAACTGGAGCAGTTACCGTGCTCTGTGAGCGCCAACGCGGTCATGCCAAGGTCTGCAACTCTGTCAACGTGAACGCCCACCGGCCCGTACCCGTCCCCGTACGAAAAGGTCGAATGTGTATGCAGGCTAACCCAAATCACGTTGTATTCCTTGTTCAATTGGATTGGGGCACTAGGGGAGCCGAGTTACCACGAGTCAGTTACCGCCCCGACTCCCCTAGCGCCGCATGGGATCAGACTTCCCAGGGCTCACCCTCGTCGTCTGAGTCATCAGCCGGCAACTCTTCGTCTTCCGAATCGCCATCGGTTGCATCGTCGTCCGAGTCCATGTCACCGAACGTGTCGTCGGCGTTGCCCTCGTCGCCGTCGTCCTCTGTGGTGTCGTCGTCGGCCGTCAAGATGTCGTCCGAATCGTCCTCATCCTCATCGTCATCCGCAGCACGAGGCGTGACGAAGCGGCTGATTTCGGCCCGTTCGACTCCCTGGTCGTCCGTACGCATTTTCGTCACGAAGCTGATTGGGCGGCCAATCGGGTTGGTCTTCTTGCCGATACGGACAATCGGGTAGCGCTTCTTGGCATCTGCATCGTCGACGGCAAAGCCAATCTCCTTGAAAGCCTTGCGAATTGCGGCCTTCTGGGCTTCGCTGCCGTCGGTGAGGGCATGGAGGAACTGGTTGACCCACGGGCTGCCTTGCTGGGTGAGCTGAAGCCACTTGGAGACACCGGCTCCCTTGAACTTGCCCTCAGAGATCTCACAGATCACCATGATTCGCTGCTCACCCTTCTTCTCCCCTTGGGTGACCTTGGACAGCAGCATCTTCTTCACAACGCCCTTGTACAGGCCCGGCTTTGGCGGTGGGCCATCGTACCAATCACCGCCTGTGTTGGTCGCCGAGTCATCGTAATCGGTGGGCGGCTTCATCACCTTGGGCATCAGTTCCCTACTTTCTCATCGGTTTTCTCAGCTTCGCCGGCAAAGGCCTTTTCAACCTTCAGGCGAATGTCTCTGAGAGTCAAGTCCTTTGTGAACGGGGCCAGCGCCATCGTTCGGTCCTTGCCTCTCAAGCTTTGAATGTCCTGCCAGTATATATAGCGATGTGTCTCTAGCGTTGTGCGTGGCTTCTTAGTCTTCGGATTGACTACTGCCTTACCATCTTTCATCACCTGCTTGCGTTCGGTGCGAACCTGCATGTAACCGTACGAGGTCATCTGTGCTGCCACTTGCATTGCAATGGAGTAGCCCTTGCCGTGAATCTCAGGGCAGAAGAAGTCCTCACCGTCGGCGTCGGTTTCCTTACGGTCCCATGCCAACCAAAGCAGGTTGACCGGCAGCTGGTTCATCTTCTTGACGTAGCGTAGCAGTATCTTCTGGTTCTTGCGGTAGGTGGGCCAGTCCTCTACGTCCAGGCCCTTCTCATCCAGCAACTTGTCGAACAACAATCCCTGTGCGTCACTAATGGTATCGATCACGATCCAGTTGAACGGGATGCCAGTGCCGTCCTCGGCCCACTCGGATAGCTTGTCGTACCACTCTTCCAGCTGGTCCCAATGATGGATGATCACCTGTCTTGCATTGCTACCCATGCGCTTTGCACTGATGCAACCCTCTGGCTCACACGTGAGGAACAGCACCTTGTCGTCGCTGCCTCCCAGCACCGTCTTACCACAGCCAGAGGCCCCGTAGACCATGAAGTTTGGGTGCGGCGAAATGGCATCCAACGCAACGATATCTGGATCCTGTACAGCTTCATCCCATGTCGGCATAATAGTCTCCCTTACTCAGTTACTCGTGAGGCGAATTGCGATGTGCTACTAAGAGTTACTCGTACGTCCTCGAGCGTGGCCACAGTGTACCACGAATCTACCTGTCGCGCAACAGTTTCGGTGACTCTGCACCAGAGTAGTACTCTTGGTACGGGTCTTCTTTGCGGAACATGTGGCTCTTGGCAAACTCTACGTCTCCACCGCTTTCGTGGATCTGGCAGAGGTCGAAAAAGCTACAGTCCCATTTGCAGTCACGTGTTGGTGTCTTGTAGATGGGCAGCCGGCGAGACCTGAACTGCTCCATAACCAAAGCCTCTTGGCCGATGCGCTTGATCTGTACGTTGCGTTCGGCATTGGTGCGCTCAATGCGCTCCCGGTGGAAGTACGGGGCAGGCTGACTCTTAGAGACCTCACCCAGCACAACCAAATTCAATCCCTTAGCAAGGGATTCGTACTCTTCTTTCTTGGCCCTCGAGGAGATGTAGTCTCCGATATCGCCTTTGCCACGCTGGTCTAGGTATGCCTGAATGGCTTTGACGTAGTCTTCCTTGGTAGGAAGGTTGGTGTACTTGCCATCAGCGTTACGGGGCCTCTGGTCCGGCTTAGCCTTGCGCAGGAAGTTGTAGACCAGCACACGAACTGACTCTCGAGGCCCAATCAGCCCCCTTTTTCGCAGCTCGTGTGTGCCGATGGCAAGGTAGCCACCGTTCTGGTCATCAATGTAAAGGTGATCTACCTCTATGGTTTTCATGAACTTGTGGTCCACGTACTCGATCAGACCTGTGATGTGATTCCGAACGATCAGGTCTATGGTCCCTACGTATTCCACAATGGGGCGAGGTCTCTTGGCCTGCTTGCGTAGGTCGTCAGGGTGTGGAATACGTTGGTGGAACTGGTCTTCTGTCCACAGGACTTCCCAGTGCTCGTCATTGCCGTAGTGTTCCAGGTAGTGCCCGAGCATTTCGTGGCCCAGCACGCGGGCGTCCTCCCAAGTACCCTCAATCTCGTCGTCGACGAACTTTTCGACTTTGACTGAGTCCCATAGCTCTTGGGTAATCTTGTCCCAGGTCTCGCGTGGGTCGATTCCGCGCTTGCGGCCTGGAATGTAGTGCTCTGCTAGGGCAAGGTGGCCAAGGCTTCCGAAAACCAGTGGGCCAGTAGAGAAGTTGACAGGCACGAGGTGCTCGCCATAGCGCCACCACCAGCGCAAGGGGCATCGCTTGAAGTCGTGCCGTTCTGAGTTGCGTAGCAACGGAACGTTATCCATGAGTTACCATCCTCTTGTTGTTAGGGGTGGAAAGGGCGTAGACTTGACCCTAATCCCAGTGGCCTTTCAGAACCTTATGTGTTAGTTCCTTGTCCGCAAGCTCCCACTTGCAGCCACCGTACCCGGTCCCGTTTGATTGGCGGAACCACTACCTACACTAGCGAACTACTCGCTGACGTTTCGATTCGGTCAGGGGTGGCCTCCCCCTACCTGCACTACTTTGTCTAGCAACACCAGTCGGCCTTGCGAGCCTTCCGGTGCCCTAGTTGGCGTAAGCCCTAGGGATTAGGGTACTTTCGTTGCTAGCGGGGACAGACTTTTGCTTTGCCGGAGTCGAACCGGAAACGGCTTTTACACCGTTGCTACCTCCCAATGGTAGTGCTCTTGCCTGAGCGCTTTGGTGGTCCCTTAGGGAGACCAGGCCATACGATCTGACGACGTGCTGCCCCAGGTGTTCCGTCGCCTTTTGAGCCACAGAATGCACCACGCCATCGCACTTTCACGTGCCCGCTACTTGTGCTCTTCAGCTCCTACGTGATTCGCCAACCACGCCTTGGGGCCTCCATGGATACCGCACTTGTATGCCTACTCGCACTATGTATCCCTCCCATGTACCAACCATCAGGCTTGCAGCTTATAGCGTTTGAGTCGCTGCGTACACGACTGGCCTCACCGTATCGGCCTGGCCCGCTCTGCTTGCCTGCGTCCCACCACCGTTCAGATGGGCGAAGGTACTGGATTGCCTGAGTTACCTAGGATTACTAGGCGACCGGGGATCAACCGGCCTTTCAGCAGCATTGCTACTGCCTATCGATCAGGCTCGAAGTATATTCAACTGTGTAAGAACAATTCCCGTGTACCGGGGCAGAGGCTCTGTGCTACTGGGTCTTCCAGGCTTGGAGGGACTGTACTTGACTCTTCGCTGGTGCGTACCCCGGTCACTGGAGGGCAGGTCCTGCCCTAAGGAGTAGAGAGACAGACGTTTTCAGCCTGCCGAGGGGCTACTCAATACGTGCTGAGTGTCGATGTCTCTCTACCCTTTAGAGCTACCGAACTGGGGAGACATTGCGTGGCTGTACGGGGAGGCCGTGCAATCTTCTTCACCAGAGGATGGTAGTGGGGCTACTTAATCCCCAATTCGGTAGCTGCCCTAGAGGACCGGATCAGAAGGTCGCGCTGACCTTGTCGTCCTCGTCCTCGTCGTCGAACAACGAGTCCTCGTCGTCCTCGTCGTCCTCGTCCGCAGCAGCGGCCTGGGTGTCCTCGTCCGACGCGTCGTCCGAATCGTCGTCTTCCTCAGCGTCTTCCAGCTCCCGCTGGGCCTCTTCCAGGAGCTTGCGGGCCTTCTCAGCCTTCTCCTTGGCCTTGGCCTTCTTGAGCTGAGCGTCCATGTCGTTCAGCAGTTCCTTGGTGGCAGGGTCTTCGTACCACCGAGAGAGACTGAACTTGACGGCGCGGCAGTCCTCCGGCGAAATGGTCTTGCCGGTGAGCTCTTTGACCTTGTCGGCCAACGACTCACTGATCACCCGGTCGCGGGGAGTCGGCGTGTCCTTGAACACACGAGGTCCACGAGCGCCGCCACGGCCCGTCTTTTCGGTCGTCTCAACAGTCATGTTGTGTCTCTTCCCTTTTCGTTCTTCCGGGATGCCCCGGTGGCCTGACGACGACAACGATACACCACCGCCAGCGGCCTGTCAACCCCGTTTTGGGGCGAATTTGTTAGCAGCAGCTGTATCACGCAGGTACCGGGCGAGCGTGCCTGGCTTAGTAGTCATCCCGTCGTTGACACGCGCTGGTGCTCCGGCCCTGGCCCGCACAAGGTGCTCACGGTCGGATTCCGTTGCGACTCTACGGTTTTCCAGTTCCCTGATCAGCTCCAGGGTGGCCCGACGGGCCTGCAGACGATTAAAGAGCCGCTCGTTCACACGCCACGTGACCCAACTACCTGCGACGATGCCCAAGAGGCCAGAACCTACTGTAAGTAAGAAGCACGTCATGCTCAGCTCTCCAATAAGTCCTTAGCTGCCTCTGGTGTGTCCAAGATACGCTTAAGACTACGGCCCGTCTTACGGGTGGCTCGTAAGATCTTCTCGTCGATAGTGCCCTTGGTAACAAGGTTCCAGATAGTAACGCTATGTATCCTGGAGATGCGGTGAATCCGATCTTCTAGCTGCACTTGATCATCCACGTTGTGGGTACTGTCCACCACGATCATGTCGTCGGCAGCATCCAGGGTGATGCCCACGCCACCAGCTTTCGTATTCAGTAGCAGCACTTCCGGACTCGGCTTACCAGCCGGCGTCTGCCCAGACTGGAATTCCTCTTGAATCCGTAGTCTCTCATCTGCACTGGTGGCACCGGTGATCTTGTAATTCGGTATCTTGTACTGTTCTAACAAGACTTGCGCAAACAGGTTGATGTGCTTAGTGAACTGGGATGCAATGATGATCCTGTTGCCGCTTGGGTCTGGGCCGTAAATGCCTCTCTCATTAAGGAACTGGAGTATCCAGTCGAATTTGTTCGAGGGCATATCAGGGTGGTAATTGCCCTGTTCATCTAGTCTCCCATAGCTATTCGCAAACTGCTTAAGCCTTGTCATCTCAGCCAACAACGAATTGGCTAGCAGCGTACCACCTTCGATGTTGGCCATGGCCTGGGTCTTCATCTGGTTGTAGGCTGTACGTTGCTTGCCGTCCATCGGAAGCCATACTGCAACGGGGTTGTTCTTGTCGTACCACCCAGCCAGCTTGGCTTGTGCCTTCCGGTAACCTAGCCTTGCCTTGGGATTGGCCTTCTGCTCCTCCGCAGCGCGGGCTACGGCGTCCAGTAGCTCTTTGGGAGGCTTCTTCTTTGGGTACAGCGGTGTGCCGCCGTATTGCTTATCCGGTAGCTCCGGTAGCACTTTCTTTTTGGTGCGCCGAATCATGTACGGCTTTAATGCAGCTCGCAAGTCGCGTTCACTGCGCAGCTTTCCGATAACGTCCGTATCGAATACGTCGTCGTGGTAGACCTGGAAGTACCTGTAGACCCACTTCCAGTAAGAGTTAGGGCCACCATTGGCGTTGTACTCCACAGGGTCAATCCAGTTGAGGATGCCCCAGATGTTCTCGTGCTTACCACGAAAGGGCGTGCCAGACAACGCAAGTCGCATGCCGTCGTCACGAATGTCAAGCAGACGTAGGCCTCTGCTCTGAGCACTTTGCTTCTTCAAGTTTCCCGTAGCACCAGCTAGGGTTTCGTGGGCCTCGTCAACAATCACGGCAGCCCACTGTATGTACAGCAGAGGCTTCAGGGCCTCACGTACCGGGGTAATGATCTTGTTGCCCTTGTCGTCATGGACGTAGCGCCCCTTGTCATCGCACTCAATCTTGAAGCGTAAGTAGTTAGGAGATACGATAACCCACTGGCGTTGGCCCGCGTGCTGGCTGGAGGTCTCCCACTTGATCGTATCTCGTAGCAACGCTATGCGAGTACGCTTGTCTGCATTGCCGGTGATGATACGCACAGGGTCATCTGGTGCAAGGTCGTGTAACCAGCGCCGTAGCTCAGCTGGCCATGTTACGTACGCAGCGGTTTTGGGTGCCACAATCAGCACGGAACCCGTAGTCTTGTTACCTGTTACAGCTGCAATGGCCTGGATGGTCTTACCGAGTCCAGGTTCATCGGCAATCAGTACGTTCTTGTGTCGCATGGCAAATCGTGCGCCTGCCAGCTGGAACGGCCTACTGTGAAGGGCAACTCCGAGGTCTGATTGTGGCACCCTAAAACCTACCTATCTTCTAGAGCCGCAGTAAGAGCGGTAATGATGTTGGTGCAGTCCACACGGGTGGCCTTGCTAAGATCATAGTGCTCCATGACCTTTTGACGCAACTGCATCCAGTCGTCAGTGGGAACGGCAGTGTGCCCCTTCTCTTCCCCGTCCGAACGCTCTACTACCACTACGCCTTTCGCGCCTGCTGCTAGCCTGAGCTCCACTGTGTTCACTCGTGGTTCTCCGAATCTCCAGTGAGCGCAGCCCAGACCATGATACAAGCAGCCTTGAGGCACTGGCACCGTGTCATCTTGGCGACAACAGTACGGTCCCTACGTTGAGTCTGAATGTGGATGGTTAACAGACGAGCCATCACATCACCTTTCGCTTGGCCAGCACGAACCCGTCCCAGCCCTTGGAACCCGTTGTCTGGATAACGGATACGTCAAATGCAGGTTGACGGCCGAGGAACTCTATGAATTCCCGCTTGTCCGGCCTGCTAGGGTCCAGCACCCTGCCGTCACGAATCACGTTGTCCACCACCACGGTAACGTCTTCTGTGCCAAGGCCGTACGCGTACTTGAAGTAAGCCTCGTTGGACTCCTTGTCGGCGTCAATGAAGATGAAGTCAAACGAGTTTGGCTCCAGCTTGGGCAAGATGTCGTGTGCATCCCCTACCAACACACTGGTTCTGTGGTGGATTCCAGCGTGATACAGGTTCACATGTGCAACCTTGGCGTGCCGTGGCTCATACTCCACGGTGGTCACGTACCCGTCCTCCCCTACGGCGCGGGCTAGGGCAATGGTGCTGTAGCCTGCCAGTGTGCCGATCTCTAGGACGTTCTTGGCCTTGGCTGTACGAACTAACAGCTCAAGGAACTTCGCTTGCTGCACGGATACAGCAATGTCCGGAAGCTCCATGTCAGAGGCGTACTCCCGGGCCTCTTTAAGGGCCTTGTCTTCCCGGATGCACTGATCCAGTACAGCGTCTACGTCGTTGGGATACACTGCGGTCATGCGTTGCCTACCTTGATGATTGTGTCGAGAATGACAGAACGGAAGCCTGCCTTGGCTCCCATGAAGTGAAAGATCTTCCGGTGGCCTACTGGCGCTATGCGAAAGTTCTTTGAGTTGCTCTTGCGAGGTTGCAGGACTACGTCAAAGTCCAGCCTGTTGTACTCGTGCGAGAACCAGAACAGCTGACGGCCGATCATCTGCTCCATGATGAATTCCGGTGTGTCCGTATGTTCATCGAATGGCAGCCGGCGATATGTTTCTACTAGATTGGGTTTGTTCTTGTTGGGGAACGCCTTGAACAAGTCCAGGATGTCCGGCCACCCTTCAACCTTCTCTAAAGCTACGCTGGCACAGTGTAGGTTTTGACGACGGTCGAAGATCCGGTACTCTCCAGCTTCATATGCGTTGCCTTTGTATGAAACCTCCAGCCTCTCATCATTTCTGGTTGCGATCACTGTTGTGTGGCGAATCCCGTCCACCAACGGGGCCTCGATATTGCCATGCCAGTCATTGCGTTTCGCTGCAACGGCAATCTTCATTGCCTTAACAACTGGTTCCTCGGCTGGTAATGCCATGGGCCATCCTCTGTGTGTTCCGTAGGGAGTCTAGGGCGTCGGGCCTAGGCCCTAACCCTGCCCCGGATCATAACACACGAGAACCTGCTTGGCACGAAAAATGAGATAGCCGTAGGACTAACACTGAGATGCTCAGGCTAGTAACCCAGGCTGTTATCCATCACGAGTAAGTGGGTGCCGGGGCCTCGAACCCCGGTGGCTGCCAGTCACCCGCACCAGACTAGTTGGTAGTCAACAACTCTGGCATATCCATCACTTGAGCAAGGGCCTGCACGCTCTTGCTGTCCACCTTGGCAAACTCACCGTCCACCAGCTTGGCAGCGTTGCCCTGAACACGGGAGCGTCCGCGCAGTGGCGCGTAGTGGGTTGCGTAGGTGTTGATTGCCTGTACCACCCCAAGGCCAGTACCTTTCCAGGTATTCGCCATAGGGTCACTTTGGTACACGCTGTTCAGGTGTTCCCTCTTGGACTCACGACCACGAACGGTCCTGGTGCTGTCCTTGTTGGGATCACCCGGTGGAATGATGATGTCTAGCACCTCAATCCACTTCTTGTTGGGCACTTCAATGGCAGCCAGCTTGTGGAAGAATTCCATAGAGCTGTCTGCGGTTTGGTGAATAATCGACAGGGCTTGCCGGACCTCAGAGATCTTGTGGGTCTCAAGGCTTCCGGACGTGTGACGTGCCTTGTACTGCCGCCCTGCCTTGGCTGCTCTTGCGTTGGCCGCCGTCATCGTGTTGTCGCACACGATCAACAGCGTTTGGCCAGCGAAAGTGGTAGCCAGACTACTGTCTAGGCTCGTATAGCAGTGAACGTATGGAACAAAGTCCATTCCAGTTGTGCTGTCGTGAGCCGTCTCAGGAAGAGCCACCTGGACACAGGCCTGAGCGCCATTGCGCAACAGGATTGCTGACCAAATGTCGAGAGTGTCCCCAATCACGTTGGATAGCAACTGCAAGAGCCACTCCTCGTAGTCGTGGATCTTGTAGTTCTTGCCGGGGTGCCCCAGCTCCAGGTAGTTGTCGCTACGGACCAGGCCCCGTTTGTCATGGACCTCTACCAGTTTCATGGGAACGTTGACCGGACGGCCCTCGTGGAACACTGGGTTGCCGTTGCTGTCCATACGCTGAACCCATACTGACGGTTCAGGTTCGTAGCGACGGCGTCCCTGGTCGTCGGTCAAGGGCTGTCCTGCCTCATCCCGTAGCAACTCACATGGAATCATGTTTGCCGTACGGGTAAGCATTGGCTTCCAATTGAATAGCCGCCGTACAACATCGTCATACGGGATGCCCTCGGGGTAATGATTCGGCTCCTCTCCCTGCATGGACTCCATATAGTGCCAACTCTTTCCACGCTGATTGGTGTGCCCGATCAGGCAGAAGTTGTTGTACCACTCCATGGTTTCTGCGCCCATTGTTTCCCACCCTCTTTCTGTTGTGGTGCTTGGAGTCTCCCTCGTGGCTCCAAGTCGTGTCCGTCAGGGACTCGAACCCTGATGTCTGCCAGTCGGACTCCTGTGCTGTACTAGTCTACCGGTCGTTCACGTTCTGCCAGTAGTGATCTGGCCCAAGCGATATGGGCTTCGTCATTCAGCCGGCGTCTGTGCTGCGAAACTCTGTAGGCTCGCAACAACTTCCGCAGTTTGTTCACTAAGCCTCCCTCTTGTACCGTTCAACCGGGGCGTTCATCCCTCGGCTGAGCATACCGTCCTCACACTCGATTGTCAACACCCCAGAGTCGTTGAGAATCCTTGTGATTCGGCCACGATGTGGCAGCTCATCTGCCGGTGGCATGTGAGGTAGGCTGCCATCGCTGAGCTCGCGGGCGAGCACGAATTCCGTTTCTCTATGCAACTCAGTCCATCCCCTTTCTTGATACGCCACTATGGCGCTCGTGCCCGCGCTGGACTCGAACCAGCGTGTATGCCTTTCGGGCTGCCCAGTCTACTGGGACTTGTTGTCTTGCTGTGCCACTCGTTCGAGCATGGCATCAACTTGGGTGTGGTAGTCCACGTCTGCCATACCCTCACAGGTTGGCTCGTGCTCGCTCCACAGCAAGGGAGCCTCGTACGCGAAAGCGCCAAAGCCTCCCATGGGAATTCGGTTCACAGGGTCACCGACAATCCCGGCCTTCCGCAGGGCCTCGAACACTCCGACATGTTCGCTGTAGTCCCCGTAGATGAAGACATTGCCTTTACCCGGCTGAAGGTTGTAGTTGCGCAGGCAGACTGTGGCCGTAGCCAGAGGCTCACCGTACTCCGACACAACACGTAGTGCAGTGCTGCCGTCGGCGTACTTGCCCCACTTCAGGACTGCCTTTGTCTCTGGGACATACTGGGTCCCAAAGGTAAACGTACGCATTTCCATCCCCTTTCGTTCGGTAGACCTGGTGGCCCACCGTCGTCCCTGCCAGAGGAATCGAACCTCTGTTGGTGTGTAACCCTCGAACACGCCAAAACCGTTGCAGGGTATCTCTCTACTTGGCACAATCCCCGTAGCCACAGCAGAGTGCTTTACTTGCGCAGCATCTTCACCTGAGTTGACAAGGGATATCGGTAGGCCCTAGCGCGCTGGCCCTCGTGAAAGGGCACGGGCCTCAGGTACACGACGACCCAATCGCCATCAACCACAGGCTCTCTGGTCACCTCCCAATCACCATCTGCGTCGGTGAACATCTCGCCCACCTTGAGCCGATGAATGCCAGAGGTCTTCCTCACTGCATCTGCTACTCGCATTTCCATCCTCTTTCATAGTGCCCCAAGCCGATTGCTCAGGACTCGTGCCGCCCCAGGACTCGAACCTGGGTGTATGCCATTGCGGCTCTTGTGGCTACGGCCAGCCGTGCTCCACATTGGCTCTGAACTTATTCGCCCAGAGGATATGCACGTCTAGCACTCTCGGGGAATCCGTTTTGAAGTCACCGCAGATGCAACGGTACGGTTTTGCCGGGCCAAAGCAGCCGGCGAAATCGCATACGTTGCTATTGGTTCCATGCTCGCTGCAGTCCCTCATCGGATAATGTCCGTTCCCGGTGGCAGCCAACCCGGCTCATCGGGCAGCACGTTGTGGTCAAACACCACATACGTTTCCTTGCCCTGAAGCGTCTCCTCCCGGTAGTAGCCACCGCTGGAAGAGCATGAGTAGCTACCGCAGTAGGTGTAGCGTGGCACGTAACCCGCTGGCGTCCAGATCAGACGCAAACGCTCCCAGCTGCCGTCAGGCCTGCGCGGCCCGTCGCAGATGGTGCGCCTTTGGCTTCCTAGGAAACCCCAACGAATTGTCTCGCAGCCAACGCCTGGATCTGCCTTGGCCACATTGGTTACGGCGGCGTTGTGGATTGCTGCGAGAGCGAAGAACAGGCCCATGGTCACAAGAAATGCAACCACGACTTCTTTCACATTACGTTTCATGTTCCATCCTCGAATCTTGATGTAAGGCAACGGGTTGTTGCCTTCGTGCCGGTAGTGGACTCGAACCACTATTAACCAACCGTGGCCGGCTGCCTAGCGCTGCTAGGACTTTGAGAGGTTGATCACAACGATGTTCTCGCCCTTGACCAGTTCCTCCAGGTGTGCAACACGTTCTTCAAGCGAGAGGCCTACTGCCTCAGCAGCATCTTGCGCATCTTCATCGTCATCAATGTTGGCGTACGGATTTCCGCTTGGGGCACTCAAACCCATTTCGCGCTCTTCATCGGAAGCCTTAATGGGCCTACCAATCACTTTGGTTACGTGACCCCGTGCTCCAAACATGAGCTTACCGTCATCTGTAATGTAAATGCGTAGTACGCCAATCTGACCGGCCTCTTGAAACGCCGACAAGGCTGCCTTGCGAAGGTACGCAAGGTCATTGCCTGAAATAGCGATAACGTGCTTCATTCCATCCCCTTTCTTGTAGTAAGCCATAGTGGCTCACCCCGCGCCTGCCGACGGCTTGAACGTCGGTGCCTTCCAGTCAGGCTTGCCGTTACAGTGTGTCATCGTCCAGTGCTGTAACCCATATAGGCTCACCGGGATTGGCTGCAGCAAGTGCTCGTCGACGCTCAACGTCAATCCGGTCCTCCCCTCCTGCATAGCAGTACCAGCTGCAGTAGCGGCATTGCCAGTAGTCCTCCCCGGTTCGCCCGCTGAATCTGCATGACACACCTTTGCGTTTGCATTCGGGGCAGCGTATGAACTTGAACCCCCTTGGTAGCGGCATTGTTCCATCCTCTCTTGCTAGGCCGTAGAACGCCTACGGCTTTGTGGGTGTCAGGGACTCGAACCCTGATGTCTGCCAGTCACCCTGCCCTGCTTTGGGGCTAGGCCCTCGGTGTACTATCGCCGACGGTCCACTCCGGCATGCTGTAACCGGATTGATACAGGTTGTTCAGCACTTCCTGAGCGGTCATGCGTTGCACCTGTTCCCGTGCCTCTTCTGGAGTACGGGCCTTGATACCCGAAACCCAGACCTCAGTGTCCCCGAACACTCCAGGGACCCGTACGGGCACATTGTAATCGCGAACACGGCCCTCGAGCTCCATGACCTCGAAGGTCTCGTTCCAGCCGTAGATACGGCGCTCATAGTCGCCGCACATGTGGGTTTCTTCAGCGTAGGAATTGATGTGTTCGTTCAGCTTTCGGAAATCACGCTTGACTGCCTCCAGCCGCTCACCTTCTTCCTTATGCAGTTGCTTGTACGACTCTGCCTCTCTCAAGGCCGAGTACATCGTCCGGATTGCCTGCCGCAAATCGCGACTGGCCTCCTTGGGCGTACCGTTGACTGTGAATGCCTCCCACTGGCATTCGTGATCCAGGTCCAAGATGGACATCAAACTGGTTGTCATGTACCGGTGGTGGACATACGCAGGAACGTTGTCGCCGTACTTGTTTTGCTTCCAGCCAGTAAAGATGTACTGGCAGTCAATGTTTCGGCCGTCCCAGAAGTATGACCAGGTGGGCAAACCTTCGAAGAAGTCTTGGTACGTAGCAGGTTTGGTATCCTGCTCTGTCTCCTCGCCGTCTGTGGCCGTGGACACAACGAGCCAACCCTCCTGCTGAAAAGCAGCAATGTCGATCACATCAGTTTCGTAGTCCAAAGCCCAGTTCCCGTCAGGAAGCTTGGCCACCACGTACAGCGTACCGGTGCCAACTTCCGTATTGCGAACTGTCCCACCGATTCCAGCCTTCTCGCAAGCTGCCGACAGATCGATCAGCTCAACTGCATTCACACTGTTCTCAATGGTGGTCATTTCCATCCTCTTTCGTTAAGGCAGTGGCCCCGTGCCACTGTCCTAGTGCCGCTCAGGGACTCGAACCCTGATGTCTGCCAGTGCGGCTCGCCCTGTCACGCGTTACGACGGGCCTCTTCTACGATGTCCAACAGGTGGTTTGCAATGCCCTCGGCATCAGCCAAGGTCAGCTTGACACTTGCGTGCCGTTTCCCGTTGGGACCCATGATAGTCCACTTCAGCCAATCAATTGAGTCATGACTTCCGTAGATTGGATCGATCTCCAGGGTGTGTTTTGTGCCTGAAGTGCTTTCACCATGTGCCAATAGGATATCGGCCATTTCAGTTCCTCTTTTCAAGTTCCCCGAGTGCTGGAGACCAAGGCCCTTGATTGAACTTGACCTTCACACCCTCCTCATCAACCATGATCCGGAGTGTATGAGTATCAGGGTTCTTGAGATAACCCCTGATCGCCTGCAGCTGCAAACCATCAATCTTGTACACATTCATCATTTTCCCATCCTCTCTGATTGCCGGCTGGTTTGCCGGGCAAAGTGCCCTGCTGAGGAATCGAACCTCAGTACGCCTTACCAGGGCTACACGATTGGGTTGTCAGTGGTGCTTGGCCCGCGCTGCCTGCTTGACGGCCAACTCCAAGGCGTTGGCGTGGCGCATAGCAAACGCCACATGTGACCTGGCGCTCATGGTGCTGTAGTAGCTTCGTCCTACAGCCAGCGCAAGTTCGAAAGACGTTTCGTCTCTCTGTATTCCGGCCACGATTCGGGCCACCTCGTCGTCGCTCCACGGCTGACCGTGGTTTGCCGCCGCCTTCAGTGACCGGGCCTGAAGCTCTCGAGTGCTGTTCTGCCCCTTGCCCTTCCGAACGCGGGCAAACCTCGTCGGCTTCTCGACCTGAATCGACTTGACAACCTTCATCTTTCGTGCTGCCATTTCCATCCTTTCTGTGAGGTCGTCCCGTACGAACGACCTAGCGGGCCTAGGGGAATCGAACCCCTACGAAAACCGTTGGCCCTCCGGTGATTACGTCACCAGTCGTTGGCGTGCTGCAGTTCGTAGCCCTCCAGGTCACCGACGCTGTCGTCGTAAACCGATGGATTGCTACGCCAATCGCTGCGAAGACGCTGGCCGGAGCCGTTGTAGCAGGCCCCGCACTTGGAGCAGTCAACGTCTCGACCACCGCTGGACACAACCTCAATGCCGCACTGAACACAGTCCCAAGAGGTGATTGAGTAAGAGCCTGCGTTGCAGTCACACTCGGTGACGTTAACGTCCACGTGGCAGTTGCGGCAGAGAAAGTTGCGCGCCTTGATTGTAGCCATTGTTCCCATCCTCTCTAGCAACCACTTTGGTTGCCTAGTGGGACGGGAGGAATCGAACCTCCCCGAAAACCGTTGCCCCGATTTAGCTTACTGTCTCCCTTTCAGGTACACCATGGCTTTGACTACCTCTTGCAGATCTTCTTGTGTGCCAACGTTATCCAAGATGTTGGCCATGTACTCTTGGCACAGGGCGATTTCGTCACCCGGCACCCCTGCTGCCTCCAACATTGTTGAGTAGCAGTCGTACACAGTTTGAAGATCAGACTCTTCAGCGGCCATCAGATGGCCACCGCCACAGGAGTGCCGTCGGCCGCAACCACGAATCGCTCCATGGGGTAATCATGGAAGTTCATGTGGTCGTTGCACGGGCAATCCCACTCGGACTCATACAAATCCATGTTCTGCTCGGAAGTGCCAGTGCCAAAGTCGACACCGGCAACCTCGTTCTCGAAGTAGTCCATGGCCTGCTTGACGTTGTCAAACTTCTTGTGTCCGTAATTGAAAGGACCGTAGTGAATGTGTGCGCAGATCATTGCTTCCATCCTCTCGTAAGGGCCATACGGACTGTATGGCTTTGTGCCGCTCAAGGACTCGAACCTTGATGTCTGCCAGTGCGGCTGAGAGCCTTTAGCTCTCGATGGACTGTATGAACACCGACAACCACCGCGCTGCGGCGTGGACCTGATCCGGATGCCCCGAATCGAACTTGACGAACACGTTGCCCTGCTGATCTGTGAGGTACAGATCACCGGCCCCACCGGCCTTTACGGAAAGCAGTGTGTCAGCACAGTTTTCCTCGGCCCACCTGGGGTTGTTCAGCAACGGCTTGCCAAACCCGACTGCAGCGGCAGCAGGATCAACGGCCTGGTACTCGAAGTTGCTCATGTCCCATCCTCTCTGTTGTGCCGTAGCGGCGCTACAGCTTTGTGCGCTCCCTGGACTCGAACCAGGGTGTCTGCCAGTAGCGCATTGGACTCTTAGCTTCCGTAGCCCTTTCGCCCGTCTCGAATAGCGTCTGGCTTCGGAAGTCTTGAGTCCCACCATTCACCAGGAAGACGCTGCAGCCAGATAGTGAGCTGTGTCGCAATGTCTTCCGTAGTCGCATTCTGAAGGCTGGAGTGCAACTGATCCACGTAGTGGTCCCTGTACTCGACAAGGTTTCCTGCCTGGATCAGCAAGGCATGTGCCAAATCAGCCTTTTGAACATTGGTGAGTGCCATCGTCTTTCTCCTAACCGCATTCATAGGTGAGGTTTGACTTATGGATGCGTGCCTTGAACCGGCCAACGGCCGTCCGGCAAATCGCGTAGTCGGAATCCTTAGGGTCCCAACACACGAAGGTGCCGAACAGCCGGTGGCCGTGTCCGTCTACCCAACTAACGTTGGGCCGTGGCGCGGGCATCAACGCTTCCTGCGCTTGATCTGGATGGCCTGTTCGTTAGCCTCTATGGCAAGAACGATTTTGGCCTCCAGCTCATCAGGGAACTTGTCTCCGTACACCCGTCGCACCAGCCGCACGGCCCCAGAAAACCGTGCCCGGTCCTCTTGGAGGCTCGAGATGGTGATGTAACTGGGATGCCATGCAACCGTTTGCGGTTGACTCAGCAAGTAATTGGCCAAGCACTCCACTTCGTGGAGCATCTCGGCCTTGACTTCGTCAGCAGTGGTGCGGGTTTCGACGAACATGGTTACCATCCTCTTTGTCCGTAAACTGTTGTGGCTCAACCGGACTCATTGTGCCATTGGAGCACTCAAACTGATTGAGTTTGCTTGAGTGCCCTAATGGCACAACGAGATTCAACTCGCTGTGCCGAGGATGGATGGAAAACGCTGTAACACATTGACCTGTAGCGGCAGGTGCTCCGGCCCCGCGTGAGGGGCTTGGGTGGTGCCTGCTCTTGCTGCATGAAGGTGTACCGTCACAACGTATTTCAGCCTCATCGGGCTCAATTCCCTACACTCCCTAGGTTCAGTCAGGTCACACCGTGTCCGGCTTCAGCGGGCACCCCGTAGGATGACTCCGGTACTGTCTCACGACGATCCGTTATCGCTGGTTGAATTCCCTAGGTACTCTTGGGCAAGAGCGCCTTCGGCCTATGTTGCACTAAACAGCCCGTCCCAGGATCCACAGCGCTGCCCCATGTCGCAGCTCCACCGTTTACACGAATGGTGTAGACCCTCTAGGTCTTACGTTTATGTCCCAGTGGGGTGGAGCCTTTTTCACGCGTCGGGCGAAGAGCTGGTAGTCGTTTCGCCAAGGGTGTGCTCGCGTCCGCCCGTGCGGGCGGCTGGGTTGTGGTGGGGTGGCATGGACCGCCCCAGGCAAAAGAGTACCAGAAACGGGCCTGACTTGCTACTTTTCGGCAGCGCCACCAGGGAATCTTGTCCGAATCTTGCCTATACCGTGACCAAATCTTTATCTGTATCACTGGACATATGAGCTGGTCAGGGCATCAGCCGGCAACCTGACCATAGGAAATGCAAGAGGCCCGCAGCTGGCGGACACTCAGTACAAGCGTACTGCTATGCAGCTACGGGCCTCTCAGTGCCTTAGGGACACTACAGCTTACGGGCTTTAAATAGGATCGCCCTCAGAGACAGCCTCAGACAGGCGTTGTTTGTAGTCGGCTAGTCTGGCCCTAAGGTCAGGCTTTTCGGCCGTCTCAGGGCTTCTGAGGCCCCGTTTCCCACGGTTTGCCCAGGTCGCTGCAGCGTTCACCTGGGGCAACAGGGCACTTTGAGCAGACAGCGGCATTTGCCGGCCAGTCCAGCGTTGTTCGATAAGCCTATCTGTCCCTAGGCTTTCCATGCCCTCAGCTTCTGTAACTTCGCGTAACACGTTCGGCACCAGCTCGTTTGGGTCCGCGCCGAGCTTCAGCGCAAGCACGGCCACCAGCGTCTCCAGCACCACCGTGTACGCAATGTCGTCAGGATTGCTCACTTTTCAGGCCCTTGATCTTGTCAGGAGAAAAGCCTTGCCACTGTTTGCCTTTGGCCACCACCAATGGAAGCGCTGTACCTGTCGCCAGGGCCTTGACCTCTTGGTGCGCAACCTCGTTGGTGTCAATGTCGATGTACTCGTAGGGGATACCCTCTTTGTCCATCACCTTCTTGGTGTGCTCACACTGCACGCAACCAGGCCTTCCGTACACACGTGCCTTGCTACCACTCATGCTACTCTCCTTGTTCCCACACCCCGCATGTACTCCACACACGGGTTAAGGTCATATCCCCCATGGGGTTCCATGTTGCCCATGAACATCACGCCGCCGATGATAGCAAGGCCGATATCGATGGTGCCATCCAATGGATCCATTAGGAAGTCACCGATTCTCTGCAACAGACCGGCAGGCCCACCGGCCCAGCTGTTTTCAGCAGCAATCTTGTAGATAGCACTACGGTTTAAGCCGACCTCGTTGTCAGGATTCTCGGAATACAGGTCACCACGGCGGCTGACTACCTTCCACCAGCTCGGCGTATTCGTTAGGCGCACATCACTGATGCCTTGTGTTCCCGGCTTGGGCGGATCTTGGACCCACTCTGCCACTACATCTTTCTCGCGGTAAGGGTCACCGAAGGTGAGGCCCCGTGTGAGGTCGGCGTACCTTTGCTGCAGCATCGGGTCTGTGGTATCCCTGAGTAGCATAAGGATACGGTTGGCAATAATGGCCCCTTGGCTGAATCCCTCGATGCCCCATGGTGTTCCAAGTGGAAACGGTCTGGTTGGTTGCCCGTTGCCGTCCAACAGAACCGTCTGCCTCAGTACGTTGAGAACTGCACTGATACCAGTTTGGTTACGGAACGGTAAGCTCGTGTTGTCGTAACCAATAGGCTGCCACCAACATACACCTTCGCTTTCCAGCTTCGAGGCAACGTACGCGCAAGGGCCAACGTACATGCTGCTCAGGTGTCCCTCGACAGTAATGATGATGGGACGTACGGGGTTTGGTGCCTTCTTGAACCCCATGGCGATTTGAGTCGGCAAGTCAAGCACACCAGTTACGTAGGTACCCAACTCTAGCCGGCCTTGCAGGACCAGACGCTGCTGCATTTCGATAACAGCAGCTTCCATCTCGCGGTCAAACTCGTTTGTATCAGCCAAATGCCCTGCGTAGCTACGGTACATTGCGCGCATGTACGCCTTGGCACGGCGAACCGTATCATCAATTGCGGAGTGGTCCCCTACACCCCAACCAACCCAAACGCCGTTGACTCTCATCCTGTTTCCCCCAGGCTCTTCTCTTGCTCCTGCGCCTCTTTGAGTTTGTGGCGCACGTACACCAGCGACGGTGGAGTCTCGGCCTCAATACCGTGCTCCCGGAGCAACCGCATGATACGGAAGTCCCACGAAACATGTTCAGTTATAAGCATTTCGATTTCAACGAGACGTTCAAAGCGCTCATCGGACAGCTTTTGCAGCTTCTCGAAGTCTTGACTTAGAGCTTCTAGGCGTCTGATCCATGTCTGATCACCTACCTGCTCACCCTCTTTCTTCGTCTTGTCCGCGCTGGCGCTGTTCTGCTTGCGATTGGCATAGGTAGAGTAGATGCCTCCCACAGCAGAAATGGCAGCTACCGTGACTAGCGCAGCTTGGGTGATCAGGGACTCTAACACCTTCAATTCCGTTCCCGCTCTCTGCGCCGGTACTCTGCCAACAGCTTTCGCATTTGACGGAAACGTTGTACTGAGGCATAAGCGATGCCTACACTCAACCCCACGGAAGTGACTGCAATCCAATACGGCTTGTCACCAGGGCCATGCGTGGCAACCATCACAAAGAGCGTATAACATAGAGCCGCAACGAAAAGCGAGAGGTGGCCAAAGATGCCAAGCCTCAGGCTGAGTTCAAACCGCCGTTCACGGTTGAGTATAGCACCGGCCAATGCCATGGCACTACCAACCACGAACGGTATGTTGAGAGCAACTACCGTTGCATACCCTACTGTCTTATACAGTGCTGATTCTGGAGGCAGCCCTAAGATCATCTGGGCGATCGATACCACGAGAAGCCCTGACAGACAACCCGTTTGGTATGGGTGCCTGTCAGGGCGTTCGCGTAGCTGCAGCTCAAATGTCACATCACCGTGAAGCTTTTTGATCTGAGCCGCTAGGTCTTTCGGCTCTGGAGCAGTCACAGCTTATTGACCCAAACCTCATTGGACTTGAGGAAGTTCAGCGCTGCAGTGAAGAAAACTACTGCAATGCTAAAGATTCGTTGAGTGGTGTCGTCCATGAAGTTCGACAAAGGCGTAAGCTCGTTGAGCATCACAACCAGAGCACCAATGAGTGTGATGATGGTGTGGTAGTACGCCTTTGCCTTGTCCAGCCAGTTCACGGCCCCTGGCTTCTCAGCCAGCACCTTGACCTCAGCCGGCAAAACTTCTGGCCCAGTACCGGTTTGGTCTTGAGCCACAACCTGATTCGGTAGTGGCTCAATGCGAATCTTGACTGGCGCGGGCGAGTCACCGGTCATGTCCGGTGGTAGTTGCTCTGCCATGGGACTATCCTTCCGGGAACCGTTGTGCGATAATGGTGTTCTTGAGGTGCTGTTGAGTTTCGGTGAGGTACTTGTCCTCAATGCGAATCAGCACTGCCTGAGCGAGCTTGTCACCGCGCTCGCTGTTACGGGCCACCAGCGCAATGCTGCTCGGATCACCTAGCACTGCAAGGCGTTCGATGTGGGCCTCATGTACCATGCCGTCGTCGTTCTTGATCAGCTCGTGCAACTTCCAGATGTCGCCTTCACCGTCAGCGCGGTAACGGCTCTGAGAGCCAATCTGATTGAACAGGCAGCCGTGGATTTCCTTAATCATCTTTACGATTGTGGGGTCGCTCATCCAATCGTCCTCTCCTAGTAGTAAATTGAGAAGCCGCGAACCCATAGCTGTGGTGCGTTCGTACCTCATTTTACGGTCTGGCAGCCCGTTCAGCCCACCGTTGATGTACTTTGTAGCTTGCTCTAGGTTTCTGGCGTCTGCTGCTTGGTTCATCGGCCTTTGAACAGTCCAGTACCAGGTCACGGCATGAAAACCGTACTCCGGCTTGGACAGTTCACTAGGGTTCATCACAAAGTAATCTGGAGTAGACACTATGCCTTTGGAGTGTGCCCACTCAGAGAACTTGGTGTAGTTATACCGGCCTGTAACTTGTATGGGGCCACGGCCTTTGAAGCGCTTGCCATCACCCGGCTGCGTGTTGCCCAGGTCTGTACGGCCCTCGTACTGGCTGCCGTCGGCAATCTCTTCCATGTACTTCAGGCTCAGTGACTCGTGTCCAACCTGTGTGCACCACATAGCAATTCGTGCTTCAGTGGTACACTCACAGTCACGCAGCGTGCGGGCAACCAACGGTACGTAGTACGCGTAGTCAACACCGCTCACGTCAAGCATGGCCTCAGACAGCAGGGCCGTGAAGTTGACTCCAGTAGTGCCCTTATGCTCCCTGAACCGACTGAAACCTGTCGTGATGTCAATCTTGCGAGCAATGAAGTCTTCCACACGCTTCCACGTAGTAGAGCCAACAGGCCCATACGTGTTGTATCCCATCTGGAAGTGCATGGAATCTTTTGGGCTACGCCAATCGTTGCCCCAGTAGACCATACCCTCGTAGTAGTCCAAAAGCTCTCGGACATATGGGGTTTGGTCACCCTTGATTATGGTGCTACCGTTCCAACCTGCCCGTGGATCTGGCGCTGCGTAGCCGAGTGGGTGGTCACTCCAGTTGTAATCAAAGGCAGTGCCTCCCAAGTGGTTGCTGGTTGGCACACTGTTTGTACCGGTCCATCCGCCCTCGTCCGTGCCGCCACGGCTGTTGTAGACGCTCTCGACATACCAGTTGAGATCAGCCGCAAAGGCTTTCAGGATCAAGGACGGTTGGCCTTTTTGAAGTGGAATGACTACGTCCGTGCCGGGAATCGGCTTGCGATCCAAGTCATTTGGCCCACAATCGGGCCAACCGTTTTCCGTGATCATGTTTAGCCCTCTGGCAGCTCGATGTATGCGGAAGTGATAGCGACAGTAGAGCCGAGCGTGATACTCGTGGTGTTGAGGATCAGGTCAGCATCAGTAGTGCCTACTGTCCCTTGAGCCTTCACCGTGTCGCCGGCTGAATTCAGGATACGGAAGAACGTTGCCGTACCTGTGGCATCAGCCGAGGAATCCGCTGTGATAGTACCGAATACAGCCCGCGCTGCGCTGCCAGTGTCGGAGTAGCTGGCGAAAGGCGATGAAGCACATGTCAGTTCAGCCAGCTGAGTGTTACTGGACAGTGCTGCATCCGCATTGCTCGGCACCGTGCCGCTGTACAACCGGATTTTGGGTGAAGCGCCTAGGGCCTCAGCCAAACCCGTAGAGTTGAGCATCCCGGCCACCACGGCCTGGGTGAGAAAGAACTGTTTTGCCATGCTACTCAGCCACCACCCGAATCGTTGCCTGTGCCGGGCCACCAATGTTCTGAGGCTCCCAGCGGTGAAGGATCCACGCCTCTGCGCGCCATGCCTCTTCCTCCAGGCCAGCAGCCCGTAGGACCTCTACGGCATTGACGGCTTCGTGGACCGTCTTGTCCTCCCAACCGGGATACAGCTCAGGGTGAGCCGCAACGAAAGCATCAGCAAGGTCTCTTGCCTGCTCCAGATTGCGGCCTGGCCCGGGAGATGCAGCGTCCCGGATTGCCTCCAATTGGCTATCCATTAGTGTTCCTTTCTAACTCAGCACCACTGCGATGCTGCCCCAGTTGTTGTTCACGTAGTGCGTGAACGTTGTTGATACGTCAGAAATGCTAAGGGCCAGTGTCACTAGGTTGCCGCTAGACGTATCCAATAGTGTAGCACCACCATCAATTTGCCCGAATGTTCCATTGAAGGCAAAGCACTGCACGATCAACTGGTTTGCCCCACAGGTGACCGATTGTGCTGCGTTAGTAGAGTTTCCGTTTGTGCCGGAAGTCGTACCGGCAGAGGCCACTCCCTTAACAGAGATGCCACCGGCGATATACCAACCAGAGTTACTTGCTAGTGTTACTTGGATTGTGGGGTTAGCCGACGGCACGTTTGTATATCTATACAGCTGCACTCGCGCGTTGGCCCCGGCACCAGTCCACAGCTGAGTGCCAAGCAGTGTCATGTTGTTGCCAGCACATGTGACTGTGATGCTCTGGTCCGTGCCACGGTCCACGCAGAGGCCAACGATGATGTCATCACCTGCATCCGCTAACACTGTGAAGCTGGCACTAGAGTTTCCAAGTGACGGGGACGTCATCTCCCCGTAGTTGTTGTACTTTGGCCCCTGTATTGCTATGGGACTCAGACGCAAAGCCTGTGCAGCCCAGTTCGTAGTGCTCGGCAGTGTTCCACCAAAGGTAGTGTTCGCGTTGGCATCTCGCACCATCATTGCGAAACTGGAGCCTGTTTTCCAGAAGCGCTCTGTGCTACCGCTATTGACGCTGCTGAAGGTGGAGCCACCGCCGTTGCACAGGCTCCAGCTGACCATGCCACTGGGCGGGCACGTAACTGACTGTGCTACAGTAGCGCTCGCACGCCCAGAAGTAGAAATAATGGGATGCAGGGCTTGCGCGTCCTTGTAAGACACAGCTGTTGCCACTGCCCAGCGAGAGCCACTAAGGGCCACCGAGATACTGTGTGAACCATTGGATGTAGACTTGCCAACGTAGCAGCATAGGAACGCATTGCTGCTCTGTGTGCTGCTGAGCCGCTGAATTGACATGCGCCGCAATGGGTTACCGTCAATGGTTACCGCACCGATAGTGGCACTGCGGTCACAGGCAAACCAGACAACAACGTCTTCCCCAGCAGACGACGGGGTGATGGTGAACGCAAGAGGGTTGGCCGTAACCACATTGGTGCCTGCACTGGCTGCGGCAAACGTTACCTCGTTGGCTACGATAGCCGTTGACACAAAGCTGGTGGCACGCACTTGCGGAGTAAGTGAGCCTTCCTGTGCCACACCACCACTGAATGAGGCCTTGTGCAACTTTGTCTGTGCACCAAGCGAACCCTCTGGAGCCATCCAGCCCGATAGAGAGGCAACTGCTTTCTTCGCAGAAGACTCCAGTTCACCATCATAAGGCTGTTCTCCGGCAAAGCCAGCTACCAATGGGGCCAATTGTGCTGCAACACTACCTTGCTGCCGCACTTCGCCCTGTGCCACCATGCCCGCCACGATCAGGCGCACTTCCATTGCTGCCTCAGCCCGAACTTCAGCTGTTGCACCAAAGTACGCACGCCCAAGAGCGGACTCCAGGTTGCCTTCAGGCTGCAGAGCACCAGCGAAGGTGGCTTCAGCAGGTTGCGCTTCTGATTCGATAGTGGCAGTAAAGGGTTGGTTGCCTACCATATCCGCTGTGGCTGGCAATACCTGTGACTCTAGGTCTCCCTCGTGTGGCTGCTCGGCCGAAAGAGATGCTGACGCCGGTTTGAGCTCTGCCTCTACGGCAGAGAAGTTTTCGGCCCACCAACCAACGGTCATAGGTCAATCTCCAATGGCAGAGCAATAGAGCTCCAACGATTTGTGCCGCTGGAGGTAGCTGTGATCGTGCCTGTGCTGCGAGTTGTGCTGATGCAGATCATGGGATAGGTGCCAGCACCCTTCTTGCGGTTCTTGGCCCCAGTAATGGTGTTAGGAATGTAGATTGGGCCACCGCCCGCGCCTGCGGCAAACACCTGGAGAATCTGCTCGTTCTCTCCTACTGTCACATCTTGGGTCTGTGTGGTGCCAACCCCGTAGTTAGTCATAGGAGTACCGACTTCAGTCACGCCCTCGAAGGCTAGGCAAAAGCAGGTATGCCAGCCACCAGAACCATTGAAACGCACTGTTTCTGCTTCTCCAGTGCCAGCACCGGCCGCACGATAAATAGCTTGTCCACCATAGCCGGCAGTATTATTGTTCAGTACAGGGCCTGCTACCAGCTCCATATCTTCACCGGCATACTCTGCCAGAGTGACACTACCAGTCCGGTCCCAGCAAAGGCACATGTACACGTCAGCTCCCTCAGGGGCAGCGAATGTGCCAGTGCCAATGCCATTGCTGTACATCAGGTTTGAAATGCCAGCCCAGCCAAGATTGATAGGAGCTGGTGCTCCGACGTACGGGTCTGTTGGCACCGTACAAGCCACGTACGGTACAGGGTCCATGCTGCCAGGGTCTACCATCGACGCGATTTCGGCGAAAACCTTAGTGAATATAGGCACACCAGGAAGATCAGGTTCTGTAGTCTGTGAGTTCTCAAAGCCAGCTATGACAGTGCCGGTAGAGCGGTTGTACATCGAAAAGCACTCATAGCCAGTCCAACTACCCGGGTGACTGTTGAAATCACCAACGTCATATGTCCCTAAGCCGTATCCACATTCCGGTGGCGCTGATCCACCCAAAGGAATAGGGCAGAACACGCTTTCCCACAACTCAGTGGTTTGCTCGCTCAGGATTGCATAGTCTCGCATATGCTTTGCCCACTCAAGCATGTCAGAGATGTTGGAAACGATGGCCCCGGCAGCACCGGCAAAGCTTGGGTGAACGCCAGTGGTGTTCTGTGTACGGCCACCTGTGAGGCCACCGTGACCAGCTGCGTACGGGGATGGCATGCTTGCCGTAGTAGGCCAACTTGTTTCAGTCAACCCAAGTGGCTGAATGATGTCTTCTAGCACCACATTACGAATCGGCCTGCCCCGAATGGCTCTCACGATCAACCCGAGTAGCAGGTAGTTGCCGTTGGTGTAAAAGAACTGTGTCCCAGGCTCAAACATTGGAGTGCCGCCACGAATAATGTTGAGACGCGTAGCCTCACTAACAGCATTGCCAGGGAACAACAGCAGGTTGAGCAGAAGGCCCCAGTCCGCCTGCTCATTCGCAATGCCAGAGCGCATCATTAGCATATGCCGCACTGTGATCTTGTTTGCATTAGGGACTGTACTCAATACGTACTCATCCGTATCGAAATCGGCCAGCTTATCTTCCAGGGACAGTAAGCCATCTTCAATGCACTTGAGTACTGCTGTTGCAGTGAAAGTCTTTGTAAGACTACCGATTCTGAAGTGGTCATCCAATGTCAATGCCCGGCCACCATAAGTGGCCAAGCCGTAGGCCTTACGGTACCAGCCCAAATCAGACTCTACGGCAATGGCTATTCCAGGCCCCATTCCCTTAGACAGGCAGTCTTCGCATAACGCATCTATATTGTTGCGAATTTCAAGTGGCAATGGGTCCATGCCAGGCACATACACGTTAGTTTCCACTGAGATTGGATCTGACAGTTCACTTTCCAGGCCTGCGCCGTCAATGTTGGTAGCCGCAATGTAGTGCTCTGTGGCGCTAGGCAAACCCGTAAAGGTGTGGCTCCCATTCAGTGGCAAGACATTAGGGTTGCCTTTGGTCCACTCCTCAAGATCAGTGGAGATGTAGAAGTTACGCCCGGCCAATGCCATTAGTCCGTACCTCCCTCTGCCTCAACGGTAATGAAGCTCGAGCCCTTTTCGACTACGCTGATGAGAGTAGGCGGAGTAGGTGGCTGGTTGTCTTCCTCGGACGCTTCGTCATCCAAGGTATCTTGCCTAAACCGTAGCCACACAGCAGCTCCGGCACCCTTACCACCACTTTGAAACAGCGCGAAGTTGCCCCCGTTGCCAGCGCCACCGGGGTAAGCCCCATTGCCGCCAAACACCTTCTGTTGCCCACCGGCTTTGCATTTCATGCCCTTGTACTCGTAGGTACCAGGACTCTTACCAACACTAGCCAAACCGAATCGAAGGTCAACGCCACCGGCACAACCAGGCACCGTAACTGTTGCTGTCGGGATGGAAATGGTGGTCTCAGTACCAGGTTTGCCAAACGGGTCAAGTAGTGAACCACCGTCACCGCCACGGCCTAGCTTCTCGATGTTGACGATTACTCCACTGCCGCTGAAATCTACACCTCTGTGCCAAGTTCCAGCAACAAATGGGCCTGCCTCACCGCTTTCGCCATAGAAGCCACCCGTTGCACCAGCGCGGCCTCCACCCGCAGCTGGCACAATCACATAATCAATGTGCTGCACCCAGTCTGGCACAATGCGCGTGCCTTCTTCTGTAACATACAGATCAAGTGGATCGTGGTGTCCGGAGTAGTCACCCAAATCAATCGCGAACTCTCCGTAGGGGATTGTGTGGACCGGGGTGAACGAGCCCTTTGCCAGGGTGCTAGCCGGCGCGTTTGGCGTAGTCTCACTACGGGTAAACGCAAAAGCCTCGATGGTGGCTGCCGTGTCAACTGGTGTGTAGCTACCTTCCTGGTCAGCCAAAAGGTACAGCGTGCCACCCACGGGCACCCACTGCACGAAGTACTCTTCGCCGGCAACCTGCGCAGGGCGGTTGGCCGGTTCAATCTCATAGTGCATGTACTTGGGTGAGCTTGATGTTGCCGTAGGGTCGATCTGCCCAACAATGTTGGGGGAATGGTGGACTAGGGTTTTGGAGCCATCCTCTTCCACTCTCCACAGGTTGATGTACAACTCAGTGATGCCTGAGCCAGGATAACCAATCCAGCGAATAACACCCAGCGGCTGAGACACTTCCACGCGGTCACTGATTACAGCTGTATTGCTTTGTGTTGCAGCGAAGTACACCGCGCTGGTGTTGCCGGTGACCTTGTCCAGGTTCCTGTTCGACCGGCTTGTTTTCAGCAGGCCACTAAGAATCGAAGTGTTGTTACGGATTCCCAGGACCTCCCAGGCGTTCTGGCCTTGGCTTGCACGCTGGCTCACCAAGTTCAACACGTTGATGATGTCTGCCAAACCAGCACCGACGCCGTCCACTACGCCAACAGCGCCACCAACAATGGCATTGGCGAACGCCTCCAAGGCTTCCAGCAGGGTTCCAGGGCCACCCCAGCCGAGAATATTCACCTGTGGAATATTGAGTAGGGCTTCTACAAGATCGGCAATCTCCACCAGGAAAGCGCTAGATCCAGTAAGGGCGTTGAAGACTGAGTCCTTCAGCAAGTGCCAACGGCCGAGAAGGTCTTGCAGCTCTTCGAGCAGGCCTTCAACCCACTCAGGGAGAATCTTGTTGCGTAAAAAGCCCTTTACGTCGTCGTACCGTATCAACCCGGCTGTGGCACTACTATCAATGTACAAACGAGGCCGAACCATGTCAACGTCTGCGTTAGGAACTTCATACGTACCAGTGATTTCCGTCCAACCACCAGTTTCGCTGAATGGAGCGAACTTGGCCACCTCGTGGTAGCCGGTTTCGGTGTATACCGGAGCACCGAATTCGTCTGTACCAGTACGCTTGTACAACGCCAGGTGCAACTGAATTGGTTCACCTGTACCTTCAAAGTCCTGCCACTGTACCTGGGCTGTCATTTCCAGACGTTGCCGGGGGTGAACAGGAGTCTCAATGCCCCGCAAGGCTTTCGGGCTGCCGTCAGCAGTGGTGCGCACACTGCCAGTGCCATCTGCGCTCTTGGTAATGCCAGTGTCCAGGTGCCAGATATTTTGTCCCTCAACCGATTCTGGAGGGAATGCCCCTAAGACCCACACGTTTTGCGGCGTATCAATTAGTGTTGATATGGGTACGCCACCGAACAGATGTGACGGTATGAGACCAATCAGCTTGGCTGCGTTGATTGGAATCTGCTTGATGAAGTCAATCAGGCCGTCGATCAGGTTGACATCAATACCACCGCTACGCTGTACGGTGATGTCGTCAACCCACACTTGGCCGGTGTTGATGCTAGTGCCTACCCACGCAGCGATTCTGAAGCCATCAACGTTGTTCGGAACGACAATGTCTTCTGATGTGACAGTAACAAATCCACCAGTAGTACCGTGGCCGGCTGGTATGCTGACATGGCTAGTGCTAACTTCAGTTTCACCATTGAACCAAACCAGCTGCAGCTGTATATCGTTGGAAGCCAACGGAATACCAAGCCAGCGGAGCTTGCCGCCAATGACGAACTTGGTGCCTGGGGTGGCTTTGTAGATCGTCTGTGTCCATACTCGTTTCGCGATGCCATTACCGATGGTGGTAAGGCTGCCCGGTGCTGTGCCGGTGGCGTTGACAGTGCCGTCGAATGTCCAGCCTGTTGTTGCACTGCCACCCACGCTCCACACTGTCGTGTCCGCGCTGGCGGCGGGTGCAACGTTATCGCCTAGAGAGCGAATCTGACTACCACTGATGAAGCCGAGGAAGGTGCTGCCACCGTTGACGATTGCAGTGAGGGCGTTGATAAACGGCACGCCAAGGTTAGCCAGTAGCTGCAGTACGGGTTTGAGCAACTCAAGGTTGCCAATGCCACCGATGAAGTCTACCAGTGCATCCCACAACTCACCGATACCGCTGGTGCTGGTCCACTCCAAAAGGCCAAACGCTCCGAGCAGCTCACCGATTGCGTCAAAGAAGCCTTCAAAGCTAGTGCCTAGTCCCTCTATGGCATCCCGGAAGTTAGTGACTGCCTCAATGAAGTCTTCTGACAGCCCAAAGTCCTCTGCCCACAGCAGGATTGAATCGAATATCACGTCCGTAAACTGAGGCAACGGAATGATATACGTAGTGAGCATGTGGGTTGCTGCCTCAACGAGGTTCAGCGGGAACGGCGTGTCGGGGTTGATGCCAAAGAACGCCCCGATGCCCTGAATGACGTACTTGATGTCTCCCAACTCAATACCGGTCGGCTCACCACCGGCAAAGAGGATGAACAGGTCTCCCCAGATACCTTGTAGCTGCTCTAGGGCATTCATGTTGGCCTGTGTTACACCGGCCTCAAGCTTCTGGGTGTAAGAGCTTAGCGTGTCTACGCTTTGGTTCAGCCACGCAATATTCTTTACAAAGTCTTTGTTAGCGTAGCTGATTTTCTGAGAGTCAATCTCTCGCAGGGCTTTAGAAGCGGCTGACCCTGTGCCACCGCTGCCGATACCGGCCATACCGCCCGTCAAAAAGCTTGCCACTTATGGCTCCACGTACTCAATCGGGTCGTAGTTGAACGCACCCTCTGCCATGACACCTAGCTGGACTACGCCTTTCTGCTCATCCCATGTGTGGCTCAACACCTTGTGCTTCACGTTGATGTCCCCTGCCCACGGCACCGGCCCCTGAATCCGAATGATATCTCCCACATCAAAACTGCCGTGCGGCGCGTTTGGGTGATAGGGATCAATCACTAGGCTTTGGAACTGTGCTGCGGGGTACTGCCTGCGGCTTAGTTTACGCTTCGCCCACGCGGCCGCACGCTCATTCGAGTTAATGCTGAGGTCAACCTCATCCATCACACGCCGGTAGCGGTCTGGGTCTGCGTTGGATAGCGTAGAGCTGTATACCTTCCCAGGAAAGTAGCCGTTGATCGTGATGTCTGAAAACCACTCTACCTGTGTCTCTTGCTTTGGCGTAGCGGCTATAACGTTTTCACCCATGCGGAAGATCAAGCTTGCCTGGTCTACGCCACCGGAAGGGTATGCAAGCCTAATGAACTTCTCAATCGGGGCCTGCCCACCCTCCCAGGTAGTGGCCTCCCAGTAGTCGAACGGAATGTCACGGGCCAGCCTGTTGATGTATTCCCCACAGTCGTTACGATCTACTGCCCGTATGAAAATCGCGAAGAAATCTTGTACGAACTCTTCGTTTTCGAAGCTGAAGCCGGGCAGCATTTGCGTGCCTGACAAAGCAGGCATTGTCCCGTTCTTGTTGGTGACCTTAACCCCTAGGTTCCCATTGGCATACGACTGAATGTGAGTCCATATTCTGGTCACAATCTCGAAGGGGTCCACTGCGATTGGGTTCCAATTCTGCAGCCACGGAATACCCTTGGGGTAGTTGGCAAACCCCTCAGCTCTGAGGCTCAGAATTCCGGTCTGCGGGTCAACATCACTGGGTTGCACCAGCGCTGAGGCCCATATCTTCTCGTTGCCAGAAAGGTCCTCCTTCAGCGCATGAATCCAGTGGCCCCATGGCTTGAACTGTATTGGCCCTTGGCTATTGGGGAGCTGTACGCTCGGGTCTTTGGGGTGGACCTTAAACTCAATGCCGCACGGGCCAGACAGCATACGAGTCACTATGGGTTCCATGGGTACAACGTCACGAGCAATGATATTGCCGTGAATGTCCTCCACCATGAAGTGGAACCGGTCGTAGTAACTCATCGCCTCACTCCAGGATTTGGTATGCGTCGTGCCACAGCAAGACCATTGAGGTGTTTTCGTTAGTGTCGGTAGCGTTCCATGAAATCTCCTTGGCCTCATGGTCATTGAAGCGTACGTGTTCCAGATATGGGTCTTCGCCGATCAAGTACGCCGCCACGCTATTGCCCGCGCTGGTCACTGCACGACGAGACCATGGATAGCTGCTGATTTCGACAATCTCACCCTCTGGAATATCGTAGTCTAGCTCCAGCTGATGGTATCCAAAGTTGATGATAGGGTGCTTGGCCGGTCCTTGGATCAAGAACCGCACCCAGCTCGGAGCATTGCCACGAGTAAGCGTTAGAGTCTCAGGCTCATTCAGCTCAAAGCGGTGGTACCACTCAGTCTCACTGTAAGCAAACGTATCCAGCCGGCGAAACTCTGCCTGGCACTGATAGTATAGGGAGTCTACGACCCTCTGCAGCTGATAGGCCAGCTTGCCTGGACGGCCAAAGAACATACGCGTAATGCCATCTGAGCCACAGAAGTAAAGTGGCTTGGTGGCACCCCACTCCAACATGACGTCCTCGGCCCTCCACTCCCGTTGGAGGTCACCAAGTCCAGGGTCATTGTCGAAGTTCAGGACCACTGGATCCTTTAGCAGTGCAGAAACATTGGCCATCTGACGATTCTTACGGAAGTTGATGGTCAACTGCACCGGCGCGGGCTTCAGCGTATCCTGGCCAAACCGAATAAAGTTGCTAGCCTGAGCCTGTGAGTCCTGTACGTTTACATCGTAATTGCCAATGTCAAAGCGCTCGATGCTGTACATGGTGTAGTAACCCATAACCAGATTACCAATTTGGAACTGGCCCGGCTCCAGGTTCTTAGATGGCATAACCGAACGCCCCTTGTCCAGATGCTCGAATGGTGAACATCATGTCATCCATCGTGTCTCGTGGGTCTTGCCCAGGCCCTTGGTACACAGTGTTGTTGTTGATCACGGTTGGCCGGTCATTGTAACCCCTAGCACCCAATTGCCTACCAAGCGTATTGAATTCAGTCTTGTTCTGTGGGTTGTCGCTGCTGTACGCCTGAACCTTGCCGCTAACCTCATCCAGTAGGTACCGTACGTCACTGGAGCCAGTGAGGCCGGTCCAACTCTGGATGAAACGGCCAACATACTTGGTAGCTATGCCATAGGCTTCTTGGCCAATGTCAATGGCTGTGTTCACTGCTGCAAGGCCCTGAGCAATGATGCCAGTGATAGCACTTGCTGCGGCCAAGCCTCCCTGGGCCGCGCTGCCGCCCCCAGTAGGATCAGCTCCACCCATTGCAGCGATTTGCGCTGCAAAACCGGTAATGTTACTAGCGGTTTGGAAGCCCTTTTGGAACAGGGTAATCCATTCCTGTGCGTTATCGATTAGGCGGTTAACGTCTTTCGTGTTTTCGATGCCCCGCACGAAGGTGTTCGCCATATCCTGTGTGGCTGCAACAACCTTCAGGCCCTGGTCAACCACACCGAAAATATCTGTGGCAATAGAAGAAATGCCACTGGCAATCGTCTGTGCCTGGTCCAGAGCCGATGGGCCTTCTTGCAGGCCAAACTGGTTCTGCAACTGGGACTTGTAGCCTCCCAGAGCTTCCGATAGGGCCTTAGACTCAGGCGTACCCAGCTTGTCTTGATCAGCAATCAAGCCGTCCAGGTGCTGCAGCACGGGAACCACTGTGTCGCTAGTCAACTGGGACTGGTTGCGCATTGCGTCACGCAAGACCGGGTCTGTCTCTACAAGATCAGCAAGCTTGCCGGGCATGCTAGGCAGGCCGTTTGTGTTGCCCCAGATGCCCCGCAAGGCCGCTGCGGATTGCCCTGTGAGGGTCACAGGCGTGCCCTGCTGGCCCGTGTCACGGGCGAACGCTGGCGGGATGGACCCTGGTGCTGCGGCCTGCGCGAAAGCGTCCAACATCTCATTTCGGACTGCCACATGCACGTGATTACGGTGCTCTGACAGCGTTCCGGCGCTGTACTGGTGTGGCTTGCCTTGGAAGAGATTGACGCCACCCTGATCATCACTGTAGATCAGCTCTTGGATATAGGGTGCGAATGTGTCCCTAACGTACTCGGCAAACTTGCGCTTGTTCTCCGTTGGGACCTGTACGCCCGGTATGGCAAAGTCCCCAGCCTCACCAGACAGATGCCAGCTCTTGCCGCTGGCTGTCATAGCGTTGCTACGTTTCCCTGATGTCAGCTTCAAGCCGAACTGGCTTGCAATCTGCTCAAGGTAACCCAATGCGCTGTTAGTGTTTTGAGAACCACCAGCCGGCAGTCCAGGTGGCGGCGTGATGTCACCGCTTTGCTTACTGACAGTAGCGGTTTGGCTTGCATACTGCCAAGCACCATTGCCAACCATGCGTTCGGCAATGTCTGCCTTGGCTTTAATCGGGCCACCAGGAGTGATCACATCCACCATGCCACCCTTGGCGGCCGGGGGCGTGGCTGCCTTAGTGGCAGTAGTGGTTTGCGGAGTAACTGTCGGCGTGCTGCCGATGGCATCAAGGAAAGGCTTGGCTCCCTTGAGCGCTGCATCAAGGTGGCCCTTAGCTGCATTCTCCGGATGCCAAGGCCCACCAATGCTAACCTGTGTGCCCAGTTGGCTACCAGCAGTAAAGTTTTCAGGTGTTAGGCCGCGCTGGCGGGCGAGACGGAAGTAGTTGTCTACGTTCTGGGCAGCATCGTACATGTTGCCACCACCGGCACTTTGCCAAGTGGGCTTATCGAACTGGAAGATGCCTTCCCAGCCAGCGGGGTTGGAAGCCGTAGGGGACAAATGGCTTTCGCCATACGCCTGCACCACAAAATCGCGGGCCTGCTCTGGCGTATACCCTTCTGACAGAGCCTTGTTGTAGATGTAGTTGGCAATGTCTTGCTGAGAGGGGTTGGGTCCCAGCTTCCCTGGTGCTCCACCACGTCTGCCTGCCCCAGCCATGCGGCTGCCGCTACCAGTAGCGCCACCGCTACCACGGGCACCACCGGCCCACACGGAACCGCCTGGATTCCAAGGCCCTAGAGCGCTACCACCCTGCTTGGCTGTAGTGTCCTTGATATAGCTCTTGGGGAACAGCCTGCCACCCGACATGTCGTTGGCAAACTTAGCAACGCTAAAGGCAATGTCTGAGATCTGGTTACCGAACTCAAGCAGGTGCTTGCCAATGTCCGAGAACGCTTGCAAGTCACGTAAAAGGCCCTCAATCTGAGTGTTCAAGGGCGTTGCGCCCCTAGCACTTAGACCGTCTGCAGCTGCACCAGCCACTTCACTGGTAACGCCTGCAGCAGTAGCCTTTTCGCTTGCTATGCCCTTGGCCCAGTCTGACGTAAACGTCTTGCCACGGAACAGTGTCCAGCCCTTGCCGGACAAAGGGCCGTACTTTGCTGGCGAATTGCCTAGGTAGTCACCGGCAAGACCGGCCAGCTCAAGCAGTGCCTGCCGCACCTCAGGCGTGCCTTCAATCAAGCCCTCTGCGAATGCAACGCTAAGATTCTGGCCCTGTGCCTGGGCACGCTTAACCAGCTCGTCCAGCTGGGAGGCAATTTCTGGATTGTCCTTAAGGGCCTTGTCCAAGGCTTCCTTGTTGGACGCCAAATCCAAGAACTTCTTACGGAATTCAGGGTCGTTCTGTATCTGGTTTTGCAGGGCCTCGTAGTCTGGTGCACCAAGTAGTCCCCCTAGGCTTTCCGGTGCTACAGTTTTGCCGGCTGGAGGCTTCTCCGGAATCGGGCCACTGAGCTCTGGTGTGGGCGGCTTGGGGGTATTGTCCGGTGCAGCAACAGTACCCGTTTCGGGGTGGGGTGGACCCTGTAGCGCCGGGGCTGGGTTAGTCTCGTCACCGGCATTGGTTCCCGGTGTATCCAAAATCGTAGGAACATGCAGCTTTCCATCAGGCCCAACTATCTTCGCGAGAATGTCCTGCGTGGTAGTGAGCAGGTCCAGTTCGCTTTGGATCTTGGCCGGGTCACCGTCCCAGATGGACTCGATAGCGTCCCTTGGGTTTTGAGCCTTGAGAGACTCCAGGATTGCGTCTTTGGGCAGATATGCATCGATGATTCGTTGGGCCACATCAGGGCTGATGCCAGCCTGACGCTGCAGCAAATCCTGTAGGCCCTGTACGGTTCTCGCGTAGGCCTCGTCGGGGTCAGCCTCACCCTGAACGACAAGCTGCACCATCTCACGACGAATCTTCTCGATATTCTCGAGGAGTGCTCGGCCGTTCTTGGTGTTGAGGTTTAGTGTTCCATCCATATTGGCCAGTGCATCACCGGTGGTGTCTGCAAGGTCAATGATGTTGGACATGTACGAGGTCATTTGTTCAAATGCCTCGTTGTAGGAACTCAACGCATCTCCCCCGGGGAGCAGGCCCAGGCCCTGCAGCGCGTCAATTAGGCTGTTAGCCCTGTCGGCTGCGCTTTGCGTCGAATCCTTTAGGTTGTCTATGGCATCCGCGTAGTTCTTGATCTGACGGCCACCGTTGACAAACTGTTCGCGAATACGCGTTAGCGTATCAATGAGTTCCTGCGTGCCACCCTTCTCTTCGACCTCTTCGAGGAACTCTTTGAACTGGGCATTGGTGCCCATGAGTGCGGCCTCAGCAGATTTGGCCTTAATCTCTAACTTCTCAAGGGCTTCCTTGAGCGTGACGAACTTTGGAGTCAGACGGTCAGTCGAATCTCCTAGGTCCTTATTGGCATTGGCGGCAGCCCGCGCCTCAGCTGCCCATTTCTCCACCGTGCTCCACGCCTGGTCCATGGCGCGGTTCATCTTGCCTACATTGGCATCTCGTACCTCTCGGATACCAGAGCCAAGGTCATGCATAGCGTCTGCGAAATCACGAGCGTTCTTCGCAACGCCGTCGGCCCCGAACGTATCGGCGATGGCAGCAAAGGCCTGTGAGACCCAACCTGTTAGGTCACCTATGATTTCCGTGATCTTCACCACGGCATCCGACACCACGGTGACAATGCCGGTAAACACTTTGCCAGTGGCAATGCCCACCTTTGCCATTACCTCAAAGAAGGTAATGACGCCACCCTGATGTTCTTTTACCTTCTTACCTAAGGCATCTACGGCCTGTGTGACCTTTTGAATGGCAGTGGCGATAACGCCAGCGTCTCCTGCGTCTTTCTTACCAAACAGGGGAGCGAGAAGGTTTGCACCCAAACGGGATACAGCAGCGCCAAGGTTACGCCAGCTGCCACCGATGGTGTTGCCCATGGCCTTTGCTGCGCCACCGGTCTTGCTCATGGCGTTGATGAAGCGGTCAAAGCTGACCTCTCCATTCGACACCATTTCCTGTGCCTTGGTTTGGGTTACGTCGTACTCTTCAGCCAGCAACTTAAGCACAGGCACCTGACGAGACACAAGCAGCTGCATCACGTCACCAGTCAACTTGCCCTGGATAGCTGCCTGGCTGAAAGCACTACCAAGGTCTTGCATTCCAACACCAGCAAGGGACGCCGTGTTGGCCGTGGCGCTTAGGTACTTGTTGAGATCATCGCCAACCCTGATGCCTGCGTTAATTGCATCGGCTGCAGTGTTGAACGCCTCTTCCAGGCCAAAGGCCGTGCCCTCAACAGACTGCAAGGAAGCCTTTGAGATTCGCTCAATGTCCTTGGCCTGAACCCCCATGGCATGCAACTTGGTTGTTGCATCCTCGATAGCCGTTAGGCGTCCAAAGCCTTTGGTGAGGACAAACCCAACACCGGCCACCGCAGCAGTAGCACCGGCAGCAGCAGCAGTGACACGGCCCAGCATAGGCAGTACGCCTGCTATGCCACTGGAGCCTCCACCGCCGACATTGTTAGCGCCACCTTGCGGTTGGTCAACGTCAACGCGCGTAGGCACCACACGTACAGGGGCACGCAGTGTCAGTGGCGTAAGCCGTTGCTGCTCTACAACCCTCTCAAATGCCCGGCGATCCAGCTCCAAGCTGCTTGGAGCCAATTGAATAGGGGCTCTAAGAGTCAGCCGGCGAAATTGCTGTTGCTCAAGAGAATTCTCAAGCGCACGCCGATCTAGGCGAACCTCTGTTGGCGATACTGTGACAGAGGTTTTGACGTTCGCCTTACCGGCCTGCTTTTGCAGGTTCGCTACAGCTTTAGTGGCCCTAGTGGTTTCGTTCTCAACCCTGGTGCCAAGGCCCTCAGCAGGGTTGGGAATGACCTTCTGCCCCAGCCGATCGATCATTCGACCAAACTGGGACACAACGCCACCGGCGCGGTCTACGTCCGACGCAGCGTTTTGCGCGCTCCGGCCTACGTCGGACAGCGTAGCCTGTAGGCCCTCAATGTCTTTGACAGCGCTGCGAACGTTACTCGACTCGTAAGTGATACGGACTTTACCAGTTACGGTACCGAGATTGGCGGCTCCACCGCCTGCCGGGCTGGTCATCCGTTGAACTTACTGAGGTCGATCTTATGCCCCTCGGCACTGAGAACCTTAGGAGCACTAACGTCTCGCAAATTGCGTTTGCCCGCGCCAGCGGCATTGGGTGCTACAGGTGGAGGTGCATACGCGCTCGAAACATCTAGGCCCATAAGCTTGTTGAACGCCACGTGTCGAGCTTGCAATGCGAAACCGTCTGTGCCTTTACGGTTTTTCATCTGCATCCGCACTGTCATCTCTGCTTCCTCCACGCGACGGTCAACGAATGTGGCCCAGTTCCTTAGGGCACGGTCAAAGTAGAAGGCTGCCAGCGGCCATGAGATGCCCCATAGCTCACTGGGTCTCACCCCCATGTCCTTCGCCTCGTGCCATATCTTGTAGCACTGCAGCTTGTTCTTCGCGAAACGGTTCGATCATCCCCAAAGGCTTGTTCAGCTCTTGGAAGAAGGCCATCCTGTCTGCGAAATCGACATAGCCAGAGTACACTTCCCCGTCTTTGAGAGGTGGGATGGGCCTCTTGAAGTGCTCCAGCTGTTCTGCCATGTCAAGCTCATAGCCGAACTTGGTTGTCTTTCTACCCGTTTCAGCGCTGTCCTTGTCCTCAACCAACACGACACCATCGTGAATAATCTTGGGCTTGATCGACGCTGCTTGCATCAGACGGCCCGTAACCTCTAGAAAGCGACGGCGTTTCTCAGGGTCACGCAAGGCCTGCCAGATGTTGTCCTCCACCTTGGCTTGCACCTCTACAGGATTGCCGCTGGCGTCGATGTCTGCCGGAAAGAGCTTGCGGGTGAAGAAGTCCAGTTCCTCAACCAGATCGTGTTCGATCAGGTCAAGTGTGTCTAGGTGCTTCACCAGCGCCACTTGCCCCGACGGGCAATCGACAACGAACTTGACGACCCGCTTAGGCTTCCAGGCTTTTTCGTTAACCGCAAAGAGGTCTTTGACTGCGGCCTTTACGGCCTCATCAACATCTTGCGGTGCTTGGTCGCCGGCTGCAGATGCCAAAAGAGCAGCAGGAGTAGGGGTTTCCCCCACTGAAACCTCCTGTGTCCCAACAGGTTCCTTCGTGATGGTATCAGTGGGGTCTACACCAGGGTAGGACATTGGTCTTCCTTTCTCGGAATGTCTTGTCTTGCTAGAGGGTAGGGCTTAGTCCCCGCCGCCTGGTTCTGCCGGGGTGCTGAATGCCACCGGGGTGCCGTAGTTGCCCACATCTGTGCCAACAACGCCAGTCACACGGATGAGGTAATCCGTATCAGCCGTAAGCGTAAGAGACGCTTCATTGGCTGTGACTTCAGTGGCAGCACCCCAGGTAACCCCGTCGTCGGTGGACAGCTGGTAGGAGTACTTGGTGTACCCGGTAACCGGTTCCCAAATTGCCTTGCCAGTGGTGGGCGAAAGAACAACCACCACAACGTTCTTCGGCGGCAGGATGGGCAAGGGCTCAGGCTCCAGGGAAAGGAACGTCTGGCTCTCATGCTGCACAAAGTCGTACAGCAGCTTGGTGCCAGGCATAGGAAGACCAATGCCATCAGCGCTAGTGACGAAGAACTGGCCGTCACCGAACGTGCCGGACACATCACCGTTGCACTTGGCGCGGTACACGATACCGACGGTGTCGCCGCCGTTGTCGTTCATGGCCAAGCCACGCACCTGGAAGTACGGGCGTGCGTCATCGGAGCACTTACGGAGAGTAATGGTCCGGTTCGGGGCCACCCCCTCCTCGATGATCTGTCCACCGGTGAGAATGGCCCATGCCTGCAGGCTGATACCACCGGCCTCGATGGTCCAGTTGACCTGTGCGCCATTGCCGTGGCTGGCCAACAGAACGTCGTCGCCTCGAAGGTCAGTGAAGTCCTCACTGTCGGCGAACGAAAAGGTCTGCGCCGCAGGGAGATCGAAACCTTCTTCAGCGAGCTGGGTGCCCTCACTGTCCATGAAGGGGTACAGCTTCACATCTCGCAGACCAAAGGGGTACTTGGCCTGCGTAGCCAATGCGGAAGTCATTGCTGAATCACCTTTCGTTGCAATTTGATTCGAGCTGTACCCGCTCTGACTTTGTTGGTTTTGCACTGGAGTACTTCTGCGTGTGGTGCAGTTCCCCAGTTTCCGGATCGAAGTAATGGAACACTACAACTCCCGGCTCCCTGTCGGTGCACCAGTGGTCTTTGCAGCGAATCTCAACGTACACCTTGCCGTCGGGATACACCTTTCGAACACCGTGCACTTTGCCCTTGCAACGGTATTCGACCCTGGACACAGCGACAGTCATGTTGTCAGCCTTTGGTTTCCGGCTTGTCCTCAACAAGCTCGAATCGGCCGTCCACACGCAGCAGATACTGCAGCTGTTCATCGCTGAACGAACTCAACGGGATTCGTTTCTTGTTGAGGACGTTCCACTCGAAGTAGTCGTCCGACTTGACACCAGCGGCCTTCCACTCCTTGGGACCCATAATCCGTACGGTGCCAACACCGTTGTACCGCACGTACTTGCCCCGAGGATCAGTGCCCTTGGTCGTCTTGCTGTAGTCGTACGCCGGCTGATTTTCCTGCAACCGTACGGTTGTCGGCAACCCCTGACGAGGGTCATCCGTCTTAGCGGCCTTGTCGTCAGCTTTGGTGCTGAGATCCACGTCAAGTTTGGTCGGCGGGTTGAGCACCGGCTTGTCCTCTGCCACGTCTTCTCCTAAATCGATGGGACTGAGTAGATTTGGTAGCTGGCGTGTCGCGTGATGGTGTTGAAGCCATCATCCACCAGGTCGGGTGACCTGCCGCCAAGTTGCACGAACGACAGCTTGTAACCATCATTCCCTGCAACGTCTCTGAGCCCTCTGAGAACGTCATCCATGCGGTCTAAAACCCTAGTGACCTTATTGAAGTCGTTACTCAGCTCAATTGGGTAGTGTACCCACGCAGTAAGGTTGCGAGGCCCGCGCTCGGGTTCACTACCCCACAGGGGCTTCGCCTCGTCCTCCCAGCGCAAGATAGCGAAAGCCGTACCGTTAGTAGGGCGCTCTTCCTTGGACCAGTTGTGGAACACCGTATTAGAATTGATTCCATAGCCGTTCAGGGTGGCGTCGGCAATGAGAGCGTTGAACAAGGCAGCTCTACTCACGAGGCACCCCCGTATCCCCAAGCTTCCCTAGGCGAGACTCAATGCGTTGCATCAGAATCTTGCCAATATAGTTGATGGTAGGCAACAGGATTGCGTACTTGCCGGACCACCGGGTCTCAAGAAAGATGCCGTAGAACACACTGTGTGCCATGGTCAAATCAAACGCGTTGCCTGCGTCGATTGACCGGGCCTTGGCGTGTAGCCCAGCACGAGCGTTGCCACTACGGTCTGTCCACGGCGCGTTCTTCTTAGCGTAACTAGTGGCTAACGGCTCAGCTCGCTTGAACTCAAAAGCCATGGCACGCTTGACCTTCTGGTCATGCTCTTTCATGGCACGGGCCATCTGGTCAATGCCTGTGATCTGGATCTGAGCGCTACTACGTGCCATATGCCGGGTCCTTACCTACGGCCACTATGGCAGCGCGCTTCTCATACCCGTTGTCAGGCATGATCGTTGTCACTCGGTACACCATTCCGTTGTGAGTCCAGGTGTCCCCGATGGCGATTGCGGCGTTGTATGCGCCGACAAGCTCATAATCCCATTGGTGCAGAAGGGCTCCCTCAGCCGTCCGGAGTCCACCTGATGGTTGCTCAACGGAGAATTGCTGAGGAGGCCTAGGGGTTTGGGCCTCATTGTCGTACACGCCACCACCCTTGTGGGTCTTCTCGTGCGGTACGAGAACGATAGTGTGGCTATCGATCTTGAGGCCAATATTGGTGCCTTTACGGAGTGCATTGAGCAGGCTAGCCTTCATTTCGACCACGGCCTCTCAATGCTTCCGAAAGTGATGTTCTTGTGACGGTTTTGGTTAGCACTGGGATCCAGCGGCTCCATGCCGTCAGGGTTGGTCTGTATCACCGTATCCCAGTAGGCAAGCATTTCCTTAGCCTGCCTATGGATCTGGGACAACGGCTTTGAAAGGTCTAGGTACTCAGCAGTTTCCTGTGTACGCTGATACCAAAAGAACCTCACGACTTGAGCTGGCTTCAAACCCGTAGAGAGCAACTCCTCTACGTACTGGTCTGTCCAGCCATAGCCACCATCATCTTCCGACAGTTTGGCGTCTGTCGGAAGGTGACGGTTGACTAGAGCTACAAGCTCACTCGTTGTCGTTGGCATCCCTTGTATCCTGGAGGTACTGGGCCAGCGTGGACCGCAGCTCTTGCTCGTTGCCACGAGTAGAAAGGTTGTGTTGCTTCAGTTCTGCCTTCAGGTCTTCCACCTTCAGGTTGAGAACGTGCTCGTAGATGTCCTGATCCAGGCTCAACGTAACGCCGTCGTCCTCGTCGTCCTCAGGCTCAGGGGCCTGCCCCTCACGAGGACCACCGGGGCCGAACATCTTACGGTTCGCTGCAACCTCGTGCCCCAGGCACCGGGCCAGCTTGTAGGCCACCTCTTCATCAGTCCACAGGTGGTCATTTCGAATCACTCGAGACATGTTGTCCCCCTTCGATATTTGGTCTGAGGAAGGCCAGTGACCAGAAGCCACTGGCCCTCCTCAGTGGAACCGATTGCTAGGCAATCAGATCCAGACCACGGGTGTACTGCTCGGGAGGTTCGTAAGCGCCGTCCTCCTTGATCTGGACGACCACGGCACCACCGCGCTGGCGGATTCCGGTACCGAAAGCCCTAGTGTAGTAGGACTCGATCAGCGGGTAGCCAGCGTCACGGCCCGGCAGAATGCGCAGGCCACGGTACACCGGGTTCTTGTGCTCCCGGAAGCCTACGAGGTTCTGCAGATTGCCAGCTCCACCAGCGCCGAACATCAGGAAGTACCCGTCAGGAATGAACGGCTGCTCGATGATCAGGATGTCATCGTAGCTGCCGCTCACCCGCAGGCCCTGCCACCAGTCGGGCGGAAGAGTGCCGATGAGTCCCAACGGCCCATCGAGGAACTGGGCAGGCTGGTTGCGAGATGGCACGAAATCGTAATTGGCCTCAACGCCGTTGTTGTTGACCTGGCCCATCCGGAACTTCCGGACTTCCTTGATCTGGCGACGGTTCATCAGACAGATGATCTGCGTACCGTTTTCGATGCTGTAACCATGATGGAACAGATGCTCGTACGCATCTTCCAGGTCACCGCTGTCGATGAGGGTATTGCCGCTCACGAGGTAGTGGTCGTGTGTGCCGTCGAAGGTGTTGTCTCCGTAGGACGGCGGCACGGTGCCATCACCGTTGTAGAGTGGGTACACCGGATACGGGTTGTTCCGAATGTCCGTCTCGCGATTGCGGTTGTCGAAGATGGCCTCCATGACCTTCCGGAACACGAGACGCTCGTCGGCCTGCAGCATGGCGTTGTTGACCGCACGCACCTGACGGGCGTCCATGTCTCGCAACGCCTTCCAGGTGAAGCGGGTGGCCCGGTCGTAGTCCTTGAAGTCGAAACCAAGCTGGAAGTAGCCAAGCTTCAGCCGTTCGCCTTCAGGCTCACCGAATTCCGACGCTTCCTCGAAGGTAGCTTCGCCGACCTGAGGCACTTCCTCGATTTCCTTTGTAACCTGGTAGGTCAGTAGGGAAACCAGCTTGTTCCGGCCCTGGTTCCAGATCGTAAGAGCCTGCTGCGCTTCAGCCCACAGCGCGTTGAGGTCGACGTTGTCGTTCGTCGTGTAGACGATATCGCCCTCAGTGCCGTAACCGCCTGCAGTGTCTTCTCCGCCGAACGGAAGTCGCGTCAGGAGTGAGCGAAGAGAGGGGTTGTCCCGCAACATCTTCAGGTCACTCTCAAGCAGTGCAGTGTTCATCAGTGCTCAACCCTCACAATCAGGCGCTGACCGGACACCGTATGGCCTACGCGGGTAAGGCCAGTGGTTGAACCTCCGGCGGTCGTGGTGGAAACGGTAGCGTTGCTACCGGTCATCTGCGGAACGTCGGTGTCGTTGTACCGTCCGGTGAACTTGACTGCGTAGGGGCCACCAGCTTCACCGGTCACCACAACGTCACCAGGATCGATGTTGCTCAAGCCTTCCAGAGCCGTCTGAACCGCTGCAGCAGTGGCGTTCCCGGGAATGCTTGCCGTCGGGCCAGCGCCGTCCCAGCTGAGGGTGAAGGGGTTCTCATCGTCGGTGACGGTAACCGTCTGCACCTCTTCGTTACCCGAGCTGACATTGCCCAAGTCGTCCGAGAAGTATACGGTACCAGGCTCACCGAAATCCACGCCCGGAACACCAAGCGTAGGACCGAATTCCACGATCTCACCGCTGGTCATAACGTCGATGATCTCACCGGCCTTGCGTGCTTTGGTCAAAACGAGCACGCCCGTGATGCCAGAGACACCAGCGCCAATGACCACTCGGCCCTGGGCGTCATGCCCAACGCCAAGCAAGCGTTCGCGATTCGATGCCGAGAAGTCGGATGCCAGGGGAGCCCGGTATCCTCCATTCTTCGGATCGTACTTGTCGTACCTACTCACTGTATCCCTTTCAGTCTCGGTAGGAACAGATTACCTAGCGCCGCTATCAGATACGGCCAGCGAGCGCCGGGTAGTTTTCTGCCAGTGCCTTAGTGTCGGTTTCGTTCCCGGCACCCCCACTGGTCCCGCCCTGACCGGGCTGAAAGCCTGTAACGCCGCCGTTTCCACCAGCCTGCTGCTGACGGCCACCGGCGTTACCACCCTGGTTCCCATTGTCTACAGAAGACTTGTCTTCCTTGACCAGGAACGGGTGCTGCTTGGCAACCTTTGGAAGGGCTGCCTTCAACCCCTCAACCTTGCCCTCGTCATTCACGGCAATGTCCGGATTGATTTGAGCTGCAACGGTAGCCACCATTTCCACGTCGTGCCATGACCAGCGGCCATCGTCACGAATGGCAGCCTCAATGGCCTGCTTGGCAACTGTAGCACGTAGAGTTGCAATGGTGTTGTCGCGATCCTCAACGTCCTTGCGGAGATTGGTGACCTCGTCGTTCTTCTTCCGCTCTTCAGCGTCGATCTTGGCCTGTGCCTCTTTACGGGCCTTTTCAGCCGCCTTGGCTTCCTGGGCCTTCTTCTTCGCCAAAGCCTTAATCTCCGTAGGAGTCAAGCCGGCGAATTCGTCGTCATCGTCGTCGGTGTCGTCACCAGTAGACGAACTGGAGGTGTCAGCCTTGCCTGTATTGCCTTGGGTGCCACCGGTACCCGTAGCGCCACCGGCTGCGCCATCGCCAGAACCAGCGCCGTCGCCAGACGTATCATCATCTGTCTCACCGCCAAACGGTGGGATGGGCCACAGGGCGAAAGCTTCGGAGGATTTCATTGCGTCTCTAACCTTTTCAGTGGTCGGCAGGCTCGCTTGAAGGCGATGATACCCCACGGTCGGCCGCGCCTGGGGGTTGGCACGCGAACGAAATCGCCGGAAACTATTGCAGTCCTAGGGCTTCCTGTTCCACTTCACGCTGAAATGCGTTCTGCGCCTGTGCCACTAGCTCGTCCGTTGCGCTCGGGTACGCCTTAGCCACCGCGTTGATGGCCTGCATAGTATCCGTAGACAACCCTATGCCAAAGGGGCACATGCGGCCGTGTTCTTTAGCGTTAGTAAGTGCTCGGTTAAATGCGGGCCTGCTGTCGAAATTGTCCGGGATCACATCACGCCTTCCTGTTGTAACTTCTTGCGTTTCCTCATGAGCCACTTGTGGACTGCTTTAGATGTTGGCTTGGCCTCGTCCCCGTTACGCTCCACGTCCGTAAATGATTCTGCCACTAGCTCAGCCGGATTGAATCCCCAGTCATTAGGTTTACTCACCGAGTAGCCGCTGGGGGCACCGCCAATGTGCCGGTAGAATGCTTGCTTCTTCCCTGTTTCAGGGTGGTAGTCCTCGATCACATCTCGTTCGCCGAGCCACCTGGATACCAATTCCTTACGGCCAGCAAGGGTGTGGTTATCCTTCTTGTACGCTGGATTGGCCTTGGCATACTCACTCTCCATAATGGCGTTCAGATCTTTCCAGGAATCCATACGCGTGTAACGCCAATCCAACACATGGCCAAACTCGTGCGTGATGGTGGCATCCCACGGGTTGGTGCCTGCTCCAGTGGTGGTCCAACGCCTTGTCTCACCACTCTTCTTGCTCTTCTCCATTTGCGCATAGTTGTTGGCGAACTTGACGTTGAGACGCAGCTTCGATGAACCGTCCCACTCCGGTTGGACGTGAGCATAGGCCCCGTCCATAGCATCGTTGGGCCATATCTCAACGTGAGTCAGTGTGTCCAGGGCCTCTGGGTACTTGGAGATGTTCTTCTCTAGGCCAAGAGCAATTTCCTTGGCGGACGCAAGATCAAGGTGCTGATCGTCCCAGTTGTTAAGTTGAAAATAGTACTCTTCCTTGAGGATTGTGCGAATCTCGAAGATGTCCTTGGACTCAGAGATACGTTGCCGCACAGTCTTGAACTCTGGCTCAGGTTCAACGACAGGGGAGCCGGCGACTTTCTTAGTGTCGCTAGGGTCTACCTTCGTAGCGGAGCTGACAAGCTTGTTTTCCTGAATTAGCTCAAAGTCCGGAATCGTTTGTCCCTCAGGCGTAAACGCCTCGAATTCGCGAACGTCACGTTGTTCCACATCCAGAATGTAGTAGTGGCCTCCTGATGGCTCACTACGTTTTACGCCACCGTTGACCTTAAGCCACCCCATGGTGACCTGACGGGTGGAGTCAATCTCTGCTGCCTTAGTCCCCTCTTTAAACCGTAGCAACACACGCGTTTCCGTGTTCTTCAACGCAGCAGCAGCCTCGAAAGCATCTGCAGCAGTAGTGGATACCTGCGTCAAAGGGATGCTGATGTCGGCCGAGCCAGAAATCAGCCGGTCAATATCAGCGCCCTCGAGATTGATAGCGTGGAATAGCTCTTGGGTTGTACCTTCAGAGTACGCAATGCGAGCCGTTAGCTCACGGCCAACGTCCAAGGCCATGGAGTCAGGGGCATCAACCTCAAGATCATGTCCCAGCATGGCTTTCTTGCCGGCTGAAGACAAGCCACCCCTATAGCCTTTGGTCTCAACGATTCTGGATCCCTCACGGGCCTTGTTCAGGAAGGCAAGCCGGGCAACGTTAGCCTTCCAGATGGAATTGGTTGTCGCCCTAACGGTTTCATTCGCAGCAGCCTTAGCCACCAAAGGTCCAGTCCACCCCTTGGGCTGCGCGGCCTTAGTGGTGGCTGGTTCGGGCGGCGACGGAATCATGTCGAACGGCTCTGGGCCACCCTTCAAGGAACCGATTGCCTCAGTAAGAGGTACTGCGTCATCGCCGCCTTCAATGAAGTTGTCCAGGTAGTCGTCTAGTTGCCCACTGTTGAACATGTGCTCCAGCATCTCGTCATCGGCCTCTTCAGGCGTGACGAAGCACCGGCAGTGTGGGTGGGGCTTATCCGGTACCTTGTCTATGGGAAACAGGCCCTGCTTGGCATAGTGCTCGCATGGGTCCTTTGGGTCGTCCATGTGAACCTTGCTCAGGTTCCAACGCATGGACGTTACCCACGGCTTTTCCTGTGCGTCCCTAATACTTTGGGCGTGGAACGCGTTGTTGATTTCGGTGCGTGCCAGTCGCTTAGCAGCGTAGGTTACTCCACCTGGAGTGTTCGGGTCTATTAGGTGCCGTACGTCTCTGGCCAGCTTCTCGAAGCTGTCACCCCGAGCCAGCGCGTTGTTGATAGCACGGTCGACCATGCCCTGAGACAGCGCTCTAGTCTTCCAAACCTTTTTGGACAGAGGACGATTCGTCTCCAGCACACGGGTCATAGTGGCCTCAATGTTCCGTTCGGCCGTGGCGCGCAAGCTTGCTGCGTACTGCGCACGGTCAACGGGATTGGGCAAAATCTTAGAAAGCAAACGCTCTTCATCCTTGAGGGCAGCATCAACAGCTGCCTTGGCCGCGCTGCTCTGGGACGTCTTGATGATGTCCGATACGTCGCCGTACAGGCTGTTCATGCGCTTGCGAATCTCTTTGTGAGCCAACGCAAGCTGTAGCCGTCGGGTGGCTGCTGTCTTGCTCTTGACGTCCTTGAGTGAAGCAAGAGTAGAGTCAATGTCTTTGGTGGCCTCCACCAGGGCCGCGAACAACCTTTTGTCAGCGCCCTTTTCGACAGCCAAGTACCGGCCAAGCCAGTTTTCCCGAATGGCCTTGGTATTAACCTTGGGTGTTTTAGGAAGCGGTAGAGTCACTATGGAACCTCATCCACCAGCTATGGTCCTGTGGTGCGTAAAGCTTAGTGTCATACTGATAAACGCCGGCTGAGGTCACGATCCAGTAATCCCAGTTGCGTTGAATTGCACCAAGTTTGATGCCGTCAAGATCAGTGGCGCTGGGGTGTGTGGTGCCACCGGGGTGAGTGTGCCAGATGCCCTTGATGAATTCAACCTTGTCCGATAGCTTCTCAACAAGCTCTTTGACGTCCATCTTGAACGCCCTACGGGGAGCTAGGCTTACGTTGGTCATCTCGAGGATCTCACCATCAGTCATGATGAAACCACACGCCTCAAACGGTGCTGCCTGTATCGCCCTGCGTATCAACCAATCTCGGGCTTCAATGTCCATGGGGCCGTTACTTCTTCACCTTGCGCCCAGCCGACTTCTTATTGCCACGCATAATGGCCTTGAAGTCTTCATCTGACACACTGGCATTGGCGCGCCGAGTGGCTGCAGCACTTGCACGCTTGCTACGGCCCTTTACCTTGGCTGCTGCAATTGCCTTGCCTTGAGCCTTCTTTGCCCTAGCAGCCCTAGCCTTCTCAAGATTCTTGCGGGCTGCTGCCTTCTGCTTTGCGGTTGCCATTTTTACCCCTTACCTGGTCACTTCCAGCCAATACGCAAACGGCTGCGTCTTTCGAATTCCCTAAGCACCCTACGGCCCTGACGCGCAGGCTTACCACGAAGGGCCTTGTTCTTGAGGTTGCTGTGAATCCAGTCCAGATCCTTGCTCGTCGGCCTTTCCCCGCTGAGCAACTTGCCTGAAGCCCTAGTGATTTGGGACGGCATCTCCCTGCCCTTACCGATAACCTTGGCGTTCACCCCACGGAAAGCCAGCTTGGGAGTGGGCTTTGTGCCTTTCTGCCTAGCGGCTCTAGCCTTCTCGAGATTTCGGCGTGAAGCTGCCTTCTGCTTTGCAGTCGCCATGCGCACCTACCTCCTACGCGTCTTCTTTGGCTTAACGCTGCGACGAGACTCCAGGCTCCAGGCCTTCTTGAGGTACGAATGATTGCCCGTTGCAACGAATTTGGCTCTGGCCCTTTCGGCCTGTCCCTTAAGGCTTTCCAGCTTGCCCTGGGGCTTCTTTCGACGCTTACGGGCCTTCTCCAGGTTGGCTTTTGCTGCTGCCTTCTGCTTGGCAGTAGTCACCCTTCGCTTAGGCACCCTACTTCTTTCCCTTCTTACGGGGAAGCTGTCGCTTCCACTTCTTCCTCCCGCTATCAGAGATGTTGCGGTGGGCCATCTTACGGGCAAGACGTGGGTGCTTGGCAAACATGTAACCTACCTGTGCCTTTGAGCTGAAGCGGCGCTTCTTCTTGCGGGCCATGTCACACCTCAAATGCCAGCTGTGAACCGTTTAGTGTTCCTATGTCGCTGAAGTCGTCAACCCCAGCGTCAGCCTCGCCACTGGTGTTGCCCATGGCCGTGTCGGCAATCGCCCGCGCCTCTGCAAGCAGCTGCTCTGTGATACCAGGCTTGTACTCGTACCCTAGCTTTTCCATTTCCTGTCGAACCTCGTCGATCAGGAGCAGGCCTGCGGTCTTGAGCGTTACCAGCTCTTCGATTTTGGACTCACGATTAACCGGCATGGGATCGCCGAACACCGTTTCCCATACGGTGCCATTGCTTTCCAGCTCTTCAAAGGCAGGCAACCAACCTTGGATCAGATCGTGCCCAATCTGGTCCCACTTGCCGCCGATGGTGAGCTGCTTGTCCTCATTCTCAGAGATGATCGGTCCCATCTCCAGAGCCAGAGCAATACCGCTTTGAGCAACGGACACATCAACCTTGCCGCTGGCCATATCTGGCAGGCCAAGGCCCTTCGCGGCGTAGTCGTCCATCCACTGCATGTGCTCCTGGAACGGCGTCACGCTGGCCACGCCCGTAACCCGTTGGAACGTATCGTCCTGTCCAATCTCCACCACATTGCCGGGGTGAAGCTTGTACTCACCGGGTTTGCCGTCAGGGCCAGTGGGCGGGCCAGCACTGGACACGTACACACCTAGGCCCTGAAGCACTAGGGACAGATCTTCGTACGTGGTGCTCTGGTTGAGAGCGTTGATGATGTACTCGATGCCAGCCACTTGGCTAGTGCCCCAAGTGGACCCGTCCGGTACGTTGTTCGGAATGTGGTACACGGGGATGGTTTGAATCTGCTTGGGCAGCAGCTTCTTTGGCATCAGAATCTTCACGCCCTGCAACGGCTTCAACTCGTCCGGCTTCAGGTTGCGGTCATCCCAACCGCCAAGCTCGAAAAGCCTTGCCTCACTAGTGATGCCGCCGTCCTCTTTGCGGTACGTCTGGCGACGGGCCACCAGCTTACTGCGGTCTGGGTAGGCAGCTGTGCTCTCACGAGGATCAGGCACCAGGTCCACCAGGTGGCACCCAATCACCCTATCCCCGTCCTCAATTGGGAAGTAGCAGCTGGGGTGCATAGTGTGAATGCTGATTCGCGTGCCACGCTGTTTACTCGGATCAGCGGTGATGTGCCAGATAGCATCTCCACGCGTCAACCCGGCTTTCTTCGCCGTTACGAACTTGCGTTGCAGCTCTTCTCGCTTGTTCAGGTTGTCGAAGTACTGGCGAAGCTCAGAGGCGTTGCCTCCCTTAAGGTTCCAGTCGAACTTGACTGCCAGGAACCGGGCCGTGGAGTCAATGATCTTCTTCGTTGAGGGCAGATAGATCTCTACGTCGCTGGAGCCACGCACCGTAACCTGAAATGTCTCAGGACGATTGTGGTAGAAGTCGTCGTACAGGTTGTACGCCTTCACGCGGGCCTGGTCCATTGGGTCAACAATGTTGCCCAGTAGGTTTCCATAGCCTTTCAGGAAGGCGATGGCGCTGTCGTATTGCTTAGGGATATATGGCATTTATCGTGCCCTCCGAATCTTTACTCCTCGCTTTGAGGCCGCGCGCTGCTTCGCAGTAGTGACCCTACGCTTAGGCATCGTCGTACACCCCATTCAGGAAGTTGGACAGCGCGTTGTTGACCTTGGGGAACTGGGTGCGACGGCGCTCATGCGCTGCAGGCCTACGGAACTCTTCGCTCTTGTACCAGTCCCTAGGCACCTCAACCTTAGCCTGCTCATCGTCACGGCTGAATGTTGCTGTGTGGATACGAGTTCCGTTCTTACCGAATGTCCCAAAGTAGCCGGCACAAAAGCGTCCCAGGGCTTCTGGGCCGTGGTCGTGGTCCTTCAAAGGCTTATCGGCCCTATCGCTTCCAGGTTCCCGCATGTCGTTCTTGTCGGGGTACCGATACGCGAGCATGTCTTCGATAGTCTTCTTACACTTTCGGTCAAACATCAGCCGTGGCCGGTACTGGCCCACCGTGAGACCGTCGAGGCTAACTTCCACGTACGGTTCATCCACGACAACCCTAGGCTCCCTAAGGAATTTGCGAATCCAGTTGAGCCGGTTGCGCAACTCTCCGCCGGTGCCACCCCGAGCACGCACATTCAGTTTCTTCTCTAGGATTTTGGTGCTGCCTGGGTCAGCCGGGTCAGGGTATATGTACTTGAGGTTTGACGGGTTAAGGCCACGGTATCGAATCTCATCAGCGAAATCCTCTGGGTCCAAGCCAGACTCGTATATCTCATCGAGTACGTTAATCTCGCCCCACTTGCCCACCTGAATGAGTAGCCACACATTGGGATTGTTAAACCCATAGTCAACAGCCGCGTAGGTCTCCCACCCTGGGTTGTACTGGAGGTCTGTAACGTGAACTTCCTCATCGAATTCCTTGAAGACGCGGCCGACGAATTCGGTAAAGTCAGCTGCAATCTCCTGCAGGAACAGCTCTTCTGGTAGGTCGGCGATTCGGTTGAGAATCTCCTTGTCTATCACCAGGCTCTGCTCTTTAGCCAGCTTGTGGGCACTGTTGCGCGTACGGCGTACCTGCTCTAGCAGTTTGTGCACGTGGTCTTCACGCGTGGGAGTCTTGTACACGTGGTAGTTGACCCACGAGGGCATACGCCAGCTCTGCCACTCTGTGTTGTATGGATCTTGGGCATGACGCCACAGCTCGTAGAACCAGTTTTTGCCCTCTGGCGTAGAGCCAAAGTAGGACCAGCCGTCAAAGTCTGCCAGCGTGGGCTGAATGTACTTGGGCCAGATGATGTTTCGCATCTTGGCGGCCTCACACATGATCACGCCTGAAAGGCCCTCACCCACTAGGCGTTCCGGCACCTGGGCACTCTTGGCGATGATTTCCAGTGCACCACCCCACAGCTTGATCTGCATGAGGCCTGTCTCAGGGCTATTGAAACTACCCTTCTCCATAGGGATTTCGAGCCGGCGGCACCAGTTCCATATGACGCGAAAGGTCTTCTCTGACTCCTGGTACGACGGCCCGACAATCCAGAAGATACGCTTCTTGCCCCGGTCCAAAAGCGTAGAGGCTATAGGGCGAGTGAAGAACACCTCTGGCAACAGCTTGTCAGTACCGGCGTAGTAGTCCTTGCCAAGACGGCGTCCACCGGCCACAACCTTGTGCCGTGCGTTGCTTTGAGCAATGGTGGCCTGTGCAGGGTTAGGCTTCCAGTCAATCAGTGGGTGGCTGTACAGCTTCCACTTGTCCAGTACCGCTACCATAGGTGCACCGTAGGCGTACTAGGCTTTACGATTGCCGGCTGGGTAGCCTTGCAGCCACACCACACGTTGAGGGCTCGGCAAGCCGGACGGCCGCAGTCGTCGCTACGCCGCTTTCCCGTAGGCAGACTAGCCAAGTGGCGTGCCATCGTGACTTCCTCCTTGGCTAGTCCTGAAAACCCTACTGAGAGCTGCCCTTGTCATCAGGCCGGTCGCTGAAGCAAGCAAAGCGCACGCGGCCAACGTTGTCCAGAGCGCTGGTGAAGCGTAGCTTGCGCCGAAAGTAGGGATCACCGGCACAGACGAATCTGAATGCCTTGCTACGCTGCTCAACAGAGCTGTTCGTAGTGACATTGGTCAAATGCCTCGCCTCCCTACATGATTGGGGCGCTAGCTGGGCAGTGGCCCTTCGCTGCGCGGTGGGGCGCTCACCTTCCGGCCTGGAGTACTCGCTTCCGGCGCGGGGAACTTGCGCTTGCTCTTGTGCTGGAACACCTTGCGTTCCAGGTCACTTGTGTTGTCGATCGGATCACGTTGGATTGGATTGACCTGATCAGCGCCACCAATGACCTTGATGCCACCAGGTCCCTTGCGGACTCGAAGAGCCATGAGACACTCCTGTTCTCGTACGCCTTTGGTACTCTACACTTTTCGAGCCTACCCGCTCTTTTGCCGTCACGCTTGAGGATACCTGATGCCAGGCCACGGCGATAGGCCCGCGCTGGGGTGCTTGCTCAGAAACTACTGGGAGTCACCAAGTTTCACATCAGGTGGAAGGCTGGGGCGCTCAAGGGCATCAGGGACAATGTCAACGTCCAAGGGCTCCATAGGCTTAACGGCGATGGCCTCGAACACCTGCTCAAAGCCTGCCTTAGCCTGGACCGAAACCGTAAGCGGCGCTTTGCCAATGGTGCGGTCAAGGATCTCGGTAGCAGCCTTGATACGCACGTTCGGCTCTACCGTCTCGTCAATCATGATGCTGCTCAAGGTCTCTGCTGCAGCCAGCGCGTTGCTCTTGAGCTTGTCCAGGCTGCGGTCGAAGATGGCCTGCGTAAACGCCTGCACCATCTCGCGAGGCACGTTCTTAGGCTTGAAGATTTTGCCTGTGGCAGTACGGAATCCGAACGACATGAGTTCCTCGTCGTCCAGGTCATCAATGGTGATCTGCTTGGCCAGGAACAGCTGGTAGCGGCTCATTGGCGCACTGGTCTCTGCTTCCTCTGTCTCAGTGATCAGCCGGTCCAGAGGGTGCAGTCGTGCTCCGTGGGTTGTGCAGAACGGGTAGCGGTTGGCTGCCTTACGGGAGCAACGTCTTCCGTCGTCGTCAAGCTTCTTGGTGCACAAGGCCCAGCCGAACTTGTCCACCCGGTACTTGCGGTTAGGATCGTAGTTAGCCAACATCTCTGGCTTGAACGAGCCACGCATGTTCAGCGGCACATGGTGGTCCAGTGCTGGGTTGCGGCCTCCAGGCTCTTGCGTGAAGGTTGCCACCTCAATGCCGTAGCTGGCGATGAACTTTGGAGGCCCGTCCGGCACGCCAACGTAGCGAACCTCTGGCAAGTCGTCGTTGTCGTTCACTGCTTTGCCTTTTCCGGTATCTTCCATTGGGATTCGGTGCCGCCGCACAGGCCACAGACTACCAGCCGGCGGTTGTCGCTGATTGTCTTAGTCTTCCAGTGCTTCTGGTGCTCGCGACGGCACTTGCGATTCATCATCTAACTCGTCCACCTCCTCACCGTTGACGGCTCTACTGCCATATTGCCTGTGCCTCCTTGTTGCTGTGGCCCCAGCCATCATGTGGCGCATTGAGTTCACAGGGGTAGAACAGGCCGCCAAGTGTCAGTCCACCTGTGCAGCTAGGCAATACGTGCTGCGCCTTGGGCCAACCACAGTTGACGCAACGCCTCCAGGGCTCTACTGGCCCTATGCCCCACTCCCGTTTGCCCACGAAGTTTTCGCACACGGCTTCATGGACCTCTGCTCCCTTGCCGTCCACTAAGCATACAGGGCATAGGGTTTCGTGACTGGCATTGTCACGAGGATTACCACAGCTGTGGCATTTCCGAATCTCGTTGTTACTCATCGCCCTTTTCCTCGGACTCTCGCTTCTCGGCCCGCAGCCTTCCACCATAGCAGGCTGGGTGCCAGCAACAGGGTCCACGCCACTGTTGCCAGCACCCAGAACCATAGTGCTGCACGATCATACGTCATGCCACGAACTCTTCCCGTTCCTGTAGTTTGTTAGCCAGCTGCCTAAGCTGCCGTCTCTTGCGCAGACATTGGGCCACCCGGCACAGGTTGTAGCCGAAAGCGATGCTACACAGCGCACTTCCAGCCACCGTGACCCCGTACCCCCAGGCATTGGTTACATCGGAAAATGTAGCAAGCCTAAAGAAGAACAGGGCCGTCCATGCTCCCAAACTCACCAGCATCCACAGTCGTGGATCTGTCTTTCCCAGTGACATACTCACCCTAGGGTTTCTCTCGGTTCGCGTATGTCAGGTATCCCCTACCCTGACTAGGTCAGTAGTTTTGCCGGCTGAACATCCCCTTCCTCTTCGCGCGCCCCTGCGGTTGGTCGTACAGGCTAGGCTCAAACGGTACACCCGTGGGAGTCAAACCCGTACTGGCACTTGAGTACTCGTCGGCACCCAGGTGCACGTTTGCAAAGCGGCCTTCACCACTTGCGGACAAGCTTCTTAGGTGGCGGGTCTTGGCGATAGGAGACATTGCGTTCCGTTGGTGCATCTGGGCTGACCAACGGCGGCGCAGCGCCGTACCTATCCGGATTCCCAAGTGTGTCAAAGTCCCTGTTGCTATCAGGATCAGTAGGATCAGTACGCCTGTCTGCCACGGCTCGAGCGTAATTGTCACTGGCGTCTCCTGCCTTGTCTCTCAGTCGCGGTGGCACCATGTTGGCGCCAAAGTCGTCCTGTGGCCTACGCTGGCCTTCACCGTTGGCGATACCGGGCGGGAACATTCCTGGCCCCCAGCTGTATTCACTGTTGCCGTCGGGCAAGTCGTTGGGATTAAGTGGCACTAGAGTTTCCTTCCTCTTGAGCCTGCTGCTGCCGTGCGGCCATGTTCATTGCACAGGCGTTGTTGTCCAAGTGGATATCACCACATTTGGCGCAGCGCAGTAAATCAATCTGCGACGCAACGCTTTTCATCGGGTCCATGTGTCCTCCTCACACCAGCTGTCGATCTTGGCCTCCAGCGCACTGTGCAGCCAGTCCACGGCCTCAAAGACCATGCAAGCCAGCACAAACCGAATGTCCTTGAGCACCTTAACCACTCTTCCTCAATGCCTTAGGGGCAGTCATTTGTTCGCCCTATAGAACGCCTGCGCAAAGCCCTTGGGAGTAATCGCCCTAATGCCTGCTCTGTCTAGGCCCAGGTGTGCGTACTCCGGTGGACACTGTGGCCTGTACCAGCCGTCAGTGTGCCGGTACTGGTCTCGCTGCTGGTTCGTGTGTCTAGCCGGCCGTTCTTCTACTGTCCGTAAGGGATTGTTGAAGTAGCCCCACAGATCAGTCTTCTTGGACCACATAGCCTCTGGGTCAAACCACCACGCCTCAAAGGTGTAGCGCGGGTGACCAAGGAACTTGCGCAGATGGCCGAACGGATTCTCCAGTGCCCAGAACTTGGTGTAACCCTTGCACATTGCGGCCCGAATGATGTCTTCACAAGCGCGTACTGGCACTAGGCCTTCCGCAAAGTTGGGTCGCAGTGCGTATGTCTGCCTAGTGTTAGCCAAGCTGAACTGTGTGCAGGGAGGGGCAGCGAGGATGCCGTGGATACGCACGAGCTTTACGACCACATCTGAGACACTAGGGTTCTGGGACAGGAACACTACCTCCCTGTCGCTGATGTTGACCTTGGTTACGTCGTAGTCAGGCAACGTGATCCGAATCACGTTGTAGCCCTTGATCCGATACGGCTCACTCCACGCGCCTGTGCCCGCACACAGGTCCAGTATGGTCTTCATCAGTCCTGCTGTGTCCCTTTGCCTTCCGCCTGCTTGTCTGCCAGCTTGGCCTCTGCTGCCTGCAGTCGGGCCTTAAGAGCATCATACGCCGCCGCGCGCAAATCCGCTAGAGGCTCAACGGGATTCGCAACATAGTCTTCCAGGTACCAGATGGCTGACTTGATGTCCCTAGCATCTCGTTCCACCTGTGTCCTACTGTCCCACGGCTCTGCCTTACCACCGAAAGCCACTCGCCAGATGTACTTGAAAGCTGTAGCGAGCCTAGGGTCCTGCATGTGCCGGAACACATCGATGCACTGGATGTCGTAGAACTCAGCAGTCTCATGGTCACTCAGAAACACCCTAGGCCCGCGCTGGTAGTGCGGCGGGCTCACAGCGTCGTACTCCTGTGCCTCATCGGTTTTCGTGTCCTCAGAGTCGTTGTACCCCATTGACATAACCTTCATTGCCGTCTTGCCCCATTCCAGTTTGCTCCCTAGGTCTTCAGCCGGCCTCTCTTCCAGCAGCGTTTCGCGGTAATGTTCCTGCGGCACTAGGAGTTTGACCCTGAACGCCTCAATATCGGTGTGGGGCATCACCTTTCCATCTTTCCAGTGCACGAAAACCTTTCGGACACTATGTCCTCCGCAGCCACCGAGCATACAGTTACGGCAAGAGGGTATGTGCCAGCTGCCGCTGTAAGCCTCTCCGTGCTCAATGAGTACCCGCTCCAGAACTGAGGAAGTGTTAAGCGGCTCCAGTGTCGTTGTAAGACTACCATTCCGATTTTCGACCCCCAAAGTCCAGTCGCCGGCTGGAACCTGTAGAGTTACAATGTCGTTCGTCATTTGTCTAAAGCCTATCCTCAGTTTGATTTGTCTATTTGCCCAGGTCAGGGGCTCGCCCGCGAAAAGTGAGGATGGCCGCAACGCCCTGACCAGTGCAAATGGGCCGTATCATCAGTCCTCAGTTTCAGCTGACTTCACAGCGTCTACATGAAAATGTGTGCGCGGAAAGAAATGCATGTGTATGCATTACTTTAGAGCACATTGCGTATTTTCTTCCCTCTCTACATCATTCTATTTAAAGTGAGGACTGATGATTAGCAAACTTGAAAAATGCCCTGACCTGGGACGATGTCTCCCGCAGCAACTCATCACCTTTCATCATCACTTCCATTTCCCCAGGTCAGCCTGTTGATCAACCTGAGGAAACCTTCTCTTCAGTCGGCCCGCTTCACCCTTGCAACGGTTGGTGCGAAACTCCAGCCAAGCCATCGCCGTTGGTTGTTCGCTGTCCAGCTGCCGTCCTGCACCCAACCACTGTCCTTCAGCTTGCGTGTGAACTTAGTCTTGCTAAGCTTCTCGCTTGGCGCGATGCCGTTGGATGTGCACCATCTTTCGTACTGTTTGTACAAGTCTCGATCTCCAAGGCACAGCTCGTCGGGCCACCGTGGCTTGGGGTTCTCCACGTCCAGACGGTCGTTGCGTGCGTACTTCTTCCAGGCACTAGGTGGCGACGGGACCACCGTCTCCTTCAGGAAGTCCGATAGCTCGCTCAGACTGGACACGAATTCCTTAGTCTCAAACTGCAGCTCATCGGGCACGATGTGCACGCCCTCCACCAAACCACGAGAGGCGAACTCTACCAACGTTGCTAGCATGGCAAACCGGCACTGCACAGGCAGATCGTCAATGGCGTTGGGGTCGCGCTCCTCGTCGGTGACCTGGTGCCTAAAGGGTACGACCACAAAGCGTTCCTTTGTCGCTTCGTCCACGTCTGGCACCTCTGGGGCCTGGTTGCAGCCAGAAATGATGGTACACCTAGGCTTCAGCGTCACCGGCTTGTTGATGTTCTTGAGCTGGCACGACACCTCGTCTCCACCTGTGATGCGCTTGAATAGGCCTGCGTCTATATGCTTTTGGCCCAGTTCTCCCACCATCATGACCCTGCGAGACAGGGCCTCTGCCAGCGCGGACTTGAACGTTGTGTCCTCGAATACGGCTGGTTCGCGCCAAATCGATAGGTCCCCTAGGGCGTGGTCCATCATGTTCTGCAGGGTGCTCTTGCCGGTGTGTGGCAAACCCACTAGGAACACAGCCTTTTTGGTGTTCACGCCGAGGATTGAAACCCCTAGCAGCTTAAGGGTGTACTCCCACGCCTCTTTGCCAAGCTGGCTGCGCAGGAACTTGTTCATGTACTCCCAGAACCGTTTGTAGCCTTCGCGAACCTCAGCGTCGGGGTGGTCTTTCTGCTCTCGCAACGGAATGTACGGCACATGCGTGTTCTGCGTGACCAGCTCGTGCTTGATCACGTCTGGATCTTGTACCCACTCAAAGGGTTTGGCTCCAGCCAGCACCTCTTCCCTGGTGTGGAACCTGATCACTCCGTTAGCCACTGGCAGCAACATAGGGTTGTTGTCCAGCTCTTCGTACAACAGTGCAATGTCCGGAAAGCTTTGGGCCTGAGCCAAGCTGTTGCTCACACGGGCCTTGTTGCCGCTCTCAAGCGCGAACGCCACCCACGCTCTGGCCTCTGCCAGCTCTGCCTTCTGGGCAGGCGTAGCGGCAGCTGTACCACCGGCGGCAGCCACAGCAGCAGCAGCCAGCTGTAACCGGCGTTGGGCATCCCGTTGCTGCCTGGTTTTGACGCGTCGGAACATATGGCGCACTAAGGTTTCCTTGTTGTCCACCACCCAACGGCCGTCTCTGAACAGCATCCACCTACCGCCTTGGGACTCAGGGTAGTTGGGGACAAACCGCACGTTGCCACGGTTGAGATGCAGGAAGTGCTGTGCGTTGCCGTCCTCGTTGCGCTCGTATTGCGTAGGCCTTTTAGGAGGTTTGCGTTGCTTGGGAGGCTCCCAGTTGCGACGGCACTCACAGGGATCCAGAGTCTCTAGGTACTCTAGGCCTTTGCGCTTGTACTGAACGTACTCGCCCTTGATCTTTCGCAGCGTGCCGTAGCGGGACCGGGCAATCTCGTACTTGGTTTCGGCAACGCTCCGAACCTGATCTGCCGCTACACGATCCGCCCAGCTCTGCTCGAGAACGTGGCAGGCTGTGGCCCAGCCTGAGTGCCCTTCTGCCCCTAGGCGCAACAGGCTCCAGTGCGCACGGATAAGCGGCTCGTGGTGGTCGCTGGCACTGTCCACGTCCTCCAGGTGCCGGTTGAGGGCGTTGGTCATGATGTCGCACATGTCTTCACCGTCGACCCAGCGCTTCTTCTGCCAGTTGCGTAGCTGTGCATTGGTGCTCTGCATGTCGATCACAGCGCCACCGGCGTTGGCAACGCCGTTGCGAGTCAAGAACTTCCACCAGCGCTCCGGCAGTACAGCCAGCTCTTGCACCCTAGGGATACGGTCGTTGACGTGGATGCCGTCAGGAGCCTGTCCCCTATCGTACCAACGGTATTGCATGCCGTCGGGGTGCATCGAAGGGAACACCAGGCCGTAACGGTGCACTCTCTGTACGATTTCGATACTATCGCTGGCGCGGCCTGTGGATGGCAGCACCGGCTTGCCCATGTACTCGTAGCCAACTGGAGTCAGGAACCAGCGGATGCCGCTCTTGCCGTCCGAGCGCGCCGAGCTTGTCCACGTATTTGGTAGTGGCCCATAGGTTTTGATCAGCTCTTCGAGATGGGCTGCCCCGCTCTTCTCGTCGTAGTCGTCAACGTCAATTCCTATGACCTCGTAGGCCTCACCGTCGTTGGTGACCTCGTTGCCGGGCCGTACCGCAATGTTGCCCTTGCGCCACCGCTTGTCCTGTATCCAGGCATCTATGTCATCGCGTGTGGCAAGTCGGCCGTTGCGCCCCGTAAACCCTAGACCCTGTTCATCGTCCTCTTTGCTGGGTGGTGACTTCTTCTTGTTGGGAGGCAACGGCAGAACGTTCCACCCCTTCAAGGTGTACTCCAAGGCAGCTTTCGCGAATGGTGCTGCCGCTCCGATATTCTTGGGTGCGTTCACCGCCATGGTCTCACTTTCCCGGGATGCTTAGAGTGCCATTGTTTGTCAAGCTCATTCTCCTCGTGTGAACCCCACTTAAGGTTCTGAAGACGGTTGTCGCTTGGTATACCGTTCAGGTGCCTGCACTGAGTCTTGCCGGGAGGGCAAGGGCCTCTATAGGTTAGTAAAATGAGTTGGTGAACAGCGCAGCGTTTGGACCTACCATTTCTCGTGATATGTACGTACGCATAGCCATAGCGGTCAAGTGTCGGAGTCAGCTCACCCTGTGGCCCTAGGATTGTGCCGTCTTTTAAGGCAAAGTAATTGGGTGCGTAAGGAATCTCTCTGGGTTTCAAGTGAATCTAGCCATCCTCGTCTAGATGATTTTGCGCACGGTGTGTTTTCGGCCGTGAGGTTGACGCTCTGTGATGCTCTGACCTGCGAGAACGTGATCGCGAAGTTTACGCTGATCAGGGGTTATGTCCACCACCATCTTTGGGGTGCGCAGCCCGCGCGCGGCACCAGATGATGTGTTTCCTAAGGTCAGAGCACCACAGAGCATGTCAGCCGGCGACTACAGTAGCAACGCTAGGGCTTTCAGTGCCCACAGCAACTCGTACAAAGCCTCCCTAGTGGACTCGTCCTCCACCCCTGCAATCGAGTCTGCCACAGAATTGAAACGCTCTGCAAGCGTAGGCCCTTCAGGCATTACACCCTCCTCACGATTTCCACTACGCTCACTGCAGTGCCCCCAA
>Ga0180220_1000267_pt1 | contig 70834 bp, 69 predicted proteins | sample eDN5th37CBELigBY_FD_151335 | JGI IMG/M metagenome (GOLD analysis project Ga0180220, IMG submission 151335) | Enriched backyard soil microbial communities from Emeryville, California, USA - eDNA 5th pass 37_C BE-Lig BY (version 2) (version 2) | ecosystem: Environmental > Terrestrial > Soil >...
CGGACTCCGCGCCCGGATCGCCGCCAAGCTGCTGGCCTACAGCGCCGGCATCTGGATCAACTGCCTCTGCGGCCGCCCCACCCGCGCCTTCGCCGACCTCAACGCCTAACCACGCGTGGCATCAATCATCTAGCCCCGCCGCCCGATCGGCTTGAGGCCGCCCCAGAACGGCGGGGCGTCCGGCGTCGACTCCTGCCAGCCGCCCACCCCGTACGAGGCGTCCTTGGCGATCTGCCCCACGGTGGTGACCTGGCCGGAGACGCCGTCGGAGGGCACCGCCGCGAGCGTCACCGGGCCGGACCAGCTCCAGCCGTCCGCGCCCGGCGTGAGCGGGGCGCCGGGGGCGCCGGTCACCCTGACGTTCTTGGTGGTGAAGGCGATGATCTGCGTGACCACGTACGTGCCGCCGGTGTCGCCGACGTAGAAGCTGACCTTGTCCCAGTCGGCGCTCACCGGCCGGTCGTCGTAGCTCGCCTGGTAGATGGGCGCGGGCGGCGTGAACGGGGTGGCCTGAAGGCGGCTGACGCGGGCGCGCCCGGTGGTGTGGTCGCCGACCCGGACGGAGACCTTCAGGTGGCGCGCGCCGCGGGCGCGGCGGCTCTGGGCGCGGGTGAGGAGGATGTGGTGGGGCGCGGTGATGCGCTCGCTCGGGTGCACGGGGTAGGTCTTGACCGTCGAGGCGATGCGCTTGCCGCGGTGGTCGCGCACGACGATGCGCACGCGCTCGGTGCGGTCGCCGGGCTCGTGCGCGACGGGGAAGGTGACGGCGATGCGCCCGGCGTGGGGGCCGTCGGTGATGCGCGAGGCGTACGGCTTGGTGGTGAGCGCGTGGGCGGGCGCTGCGCCGATCGCGACCGCGAGGAGCGCGCCCAGGAACGCCGTCCGGTGTCTGAGCCTGGTCATGGCGTGGTCGAGGCCACGATCGTGCCCGAGAAGGACGGCACGCTCAACCCCTCATCCCAGCTCGCCTGCCCGGACGCGCCGTCCGGACCGATCGAGCCGCTGGTGGCGACCGGTGTCAGCGGGGTGGTGTTGTCCCGCAGGAACCTCACCTGGCCGGACCACGTGTAGCCCGTGTCCGTGATGGTGAGCGGGTTGGCGCCGGTGACACCGCCGCCCAGCACCTCGTTGCCGGCTCGGGCGGAGACGTTCGTGAGCGAGTACTGGCCGCCGGAGGCGTGGATGAAGAAGACGACCTGCGCCCAGTTCTGGTTCGACCCCTTGTAGAACGGCGCCGGCGGCGTGAACTGCGTGGCGTCGAGGCGCGTCACGCGGGCGCGCCTGGACGTGTGGTCCCCGATGTCGATGGAGACCCGCAGGTGGCGGGCGTTGCCGGCCTGGCGGCTCTGGGCGCGGGTGAGGACGATGCGGTGCGGCGCCGTGATGCGCTCGGACGGGTGGACGGGGTAGGTCCGGACGGTCGAGGCGATGCGCTTGCCCCTGTGGTCGCGCACGGTGATGCGGACGCGCTCGGTGCGGCCGTCGGGCGCGGGGTCGTGGACGGCCGGGAAGGTGACGACGATGCGCCCGGCGTGCGGGCCGTGGGTGATGCGGGCGGCGTGCGGCTTGGGGGTGAGCGCGTGGGCGGGCGCCGCGAGGATCGCAAGAGCGAGGAACGCGCCGAGCGGGGCGGTCCGGCGTCCGTGCCTGGTCATTGCCCGAAGATACCGGCTGTCCGCTCGAAGACTGCCAGGAGCGCTGCAGCCACCGTCTCGCGGTCGTCGCGAAACTGGCGGTAGGAGATCCGCACGACGCGCCACCCGTTGGCCTGCAGGGCGAGGTCGCGCGCGTGGTCGTCCTCGAACCGGGCGCGCGTCCGGTGGGCGCCCCAGCCGTCGAGCTCGACCGCCACCCGGTGCTCCGGCCAGTGCAGGTCGACCTCCCAGCCGATCAGGTCGAGGTTCACCGCGGGCCGTGGCAGGCCGTGCTCGTCGAGGAGCTTCAGCACCTGACGCTCCAGCCAGGACCGGATCTTGCGCGGATCGGCGGGCCGGGCGTCGGCGATGGCGGTTCGGAGGCGCCCCGCGCCGCGCTGACCCTGGTTGCGCTCCAGGCAGTCGTCGATGTCGATGAGGTCGAAGAGGCGCAGCTCCTCGGAGCGCTCGATCGCCCGTTCGAGGATGCGCTTGGGGCGGGTGGCGGCGACGTCCAAGAGCGTGCGGGCGACCGTGGTGATCGGGATGCCGTTGAGCTCTGTCCGGTCGGCGGGATGCAGGCGGGTGCGGTGCAGCGTGATCCGTGGGAGCGTGCGCCCGCGCGCGAGCCGCGCCGTCACGTCCGCGCGCGCGCGGGCGTCGACGACGAGGCCCCAGGCGTCGGCGGCCGACGTGTGCGAGAGCACCGCGCCGGGGCCGGCGGCGAGGACCGCGGCGAGGCGGTACGCGTCGGGAACCAGCGAGGCGTGCCCGACCGCGTAGACGCCGCGATGCAGGCGGATCAGGCGCCCGGACGCGACCTGCCGTGCGATCGCCGTGTCGCTCAGTCCCGTCTCGCGCAGCTGCTCGCGCGCGACCACACCGTGCTGCGTCGCGGCCAATGCGGCGGCCACGTCACGAGTGGCGAATTGTGTCCGCTCAGCGGACATGAATCGCCATTCAGCTCTTGGGGCGGCGGGCACCCCGCAAGCGTGGCGGGCGAGGTGTGACAGCGGACCACCGGTTCGTCACGGAAGCGCGTAGCGCTCGCGCAGCAACGCCACGCGGCCCAGCGCCTCGGCCGCCCGGGCGCGCAGCACCGGGTCGGACCGCAGCCCCTCGAGCACGGCGCGATAGGCGGCCTCCTGCTCGGCGGCGTCGCCGGGGACCCACAGCAGGTCGGCGCCCGCGCGCAGCGCGTCGACGGCCGCCTCGGCCGCGGTGCCGCCGGTGACCGCCGTCGCGGCGTTCAGGTCGCCGCTGATCGCCACGCCGCCGAACCCGGCGCCTCGGCGCAGGAGGTCATAGGCCTCGGGCGCGAGCGAGGCCGGCCCGGCGTCGTCCCACGCCGCGTAGATCGCGTCGCTCATCAGCATCGCCGGCGCCTCGGCGCGCACCGCCGCCCGGAACGGCGCCAGGTCCCGCCCGCGCAGCTCGTCGAGCGACATCCCCACCGTCGCCGGCCCGTCGACCGGGTCCTGCGACGCCGCGCCCTCGCCGGGGAAGCTGCCCGGCGCGCTGGCCAGCCCCACCGCGCGGTACCCGGAGACCGCCGCCGCCACCAGGTCGGAGGCCACCGCCGGATCGGGCGAGAACCCGCGACCCGCCGCGGGGCCGCTGACCACCGCCAGGTCGGCCACCGGCGCGCCCAGCGTCAGCTCCACGCCCAGCCCGCGCAGCGCCCGCCCGGCCGTCACCGCCGCGCGCCGCGCCTCGCGCGCGCCCGCCTGCTCGGGCTGCGGAGGCGGCGGCAGCCCCGGCAGCGACGACGCCGTTCCGCCGGCCTGGCGGATCGCCACCAGCGGCGGCTCCGCCGAGCCCCATCCGGCCGCGTCCGCGCGGATCGCCCGCACCAGCGCGCGCACCTGCCGCGGCGACCGGGCGTTGTGGCGCTCGATCACCACGCCGCCCCAGTCGCGCAGGCCCAGCCGGCGCACCGCCGGGTCGCTGCCGCGCGTCCCGCCGAACCCCACCAGGAACAGCCGCGCGGCCGCCTCCTCCTCGGACACGGGCAGCGTCGCGACGACCGCACGCGTCCGCGGCTCGTCCGACGAGCCGCCCCCGCGCGTGCCCAGCGCGAGCCCGGCGCCGGCGGCCGCCGCCACCAGCACGGCCGCCGCGGTCGCCAGCCGCTGACGCCACGCGCGACTCACCGAGTACCTTGGACGATCGTCATGTCAGGAACCGTGGTCATGAAGTTCGGCGGCACCTCGGTCGCCGACGCGGAGCGCATCAAGCGCGCCGCCCGTCGCATCGTCGCCAAGCGCGAGGAGGGCCTGCGCGTCGTCGCCGTCCTCAGCGCCCGCGGCAAGACCACGGACGAGCTGATCGAGTGGGCGCAGGAGATCTCCCCGCACCCCGATCCGCGCGAGATGGACATGTTGCTCTCCACGGGTGAGCGGCAGTCTTGCGCGTTGTGCGCGATGGCGATCAACGACCTCGGCCACCGCGCGATCAGCCTCACCGGCAGCCAGGCCGGGATCGTCACCGACACGTCGCACACGAAGGCGCGGATCCTCGAGGTGCGCGCCGACCGCATCCGCGACGCCCTCGACGACGAGCGCATCGTCCTCGTCGCCGGCTTCCAGGGCGTCAGCACCGCCAAGGACGTGACGACGCTCGGGCGCGGCGGCTCCGACACCACCGCGGTCGCGCTCGCCGCCGCCATCGAGGCCGACGAGTGCGAGATCTACACCGACGTCGCCGGCGTGTTCAGCGCCGACCCGCGGATCGTGCCCGACGCCCGCAAGCTGCCGATGGTGTCGTTCGAGGAGATGCTGGAGATGTCGGCCTCCGGCGCCGGCGTGCTGCAGCTCCGGTCGGTCGAGTACGCCCGCAACCACGGCGTGCGCATCCACTGCCGATCGAGCTTCGACGACGCGCCCGGTACCGTTGTCGTCGGAGAGGACGTCACCATGGAGCACCCCCTCATCACCGCCGTCACCCACTCCACCGGTGAGGCCCGCGTCACGCTCACCGGCGTGCCCGACACGCCCGGCGTCGCCGGCCGCCTGACCACCGTCCTGGCCCAGGCGAACGTGAACGTCGACATGATCGTCCAGAACGAGCCGCTGGCCGAGGACGCGGGCGCGGACCTGTCGTTCACGGTCCCGCGCGACGACCTCCACACCGCCAGGACGGCGCTCGAGCCGCTCGCCGCCGAGCTGGGCATCGGCGTCCACGCCGACGAGTCGATGGGCAAGGTCTCCGTCGTCGGCGCCGGGATGAAGACCCATCCGGGCGTCGCCGCCCAGGTCTTCACCGTCCTCGGCGATGCGGGTATCAACATCGAGATGATCTCCACCTCTCCGATCCGCATCTCGTGCGTCGTGCCGAGCGAGAAGGTGCCCGACGCGGTCCGCGCGCTGCACAGCCACTTCGAGCTCAGCGGGCCGGACACGATCCGCCCGGAGCAGCCGTTCGGGGAGTTCGCGTCATGAGGGTCGCCGTCGTCGGAGCCACCGGAGCCGTCGGGACCGTCATGCGCCGCCTGCTGCGCGAGCGCCGGTTCCCGGCCGACGAGATCGTCCTGTTCGCGTCCGAGCGCTCGGCCGGCAAGGTCGTCGACGGGCTCACCGTGCAGCCGCTGCGCGACGACACCGTCACCGGGTTCGACGTCGCGCTGCTCAGCGCCGGCGGGTCGACCTCGAAGGCGTGGGCCGAGAAGTTCGCCGCCGGCGGCGCGGTCGTCGTCGACAACTCCAGCGCCTGGCGCATGGACCCCGACGTGCCGCTGATCGTCTCGGAGGTCAACCCCGACGCGGTCGAGGACGCGCGCAAGGGCATCATCGCCAACCCGAACTGCACGACGATGGTCGTGATGCTGCCGGCCAAGGCGCTGCACGACCGCTTCGGCCTCACCGGGATGGTGGCCACGAGCTTCCAGGCCGCGGGCGGCGCCGGGCAGAAGGGCATCGACGAGCTCGCCGGCCAGGTCGAGCCGCTGGCCGCCGACGTCGAGCAGCTCGTGAAGGACGGCGCGACGGCGGCCCGCAAGGTCGAGCACAGCGTCCACGCCAACACGCTCGCGTTCAACGTCGTGCCGCTCCTGGGGACCCTGAACGACCAGGGCTACACCGACGAGGAGATGAAGCTCCAGAACGAGTCGCGCAAGATCCTGTCGCTCCCCGACCTGCCGGTCACGCCGACGTGCGTGCGCGTGCCGGTGATGGTGGGCCACTCGATCGCGGTGCGCGCCACCTTCGAGCAGGAGCCCGAGCTCGACCAGGCGCTCGAGGCGCTGCGCAGCTTCCCGAACCTCGTCGTCGAGGAGGCGCCGACGCCGCTCGAGTACGCCGGCCGCGACGAGACCGCCGTCGGGCGCGTCCGCCGCGACCTGGCCGACCCGCACGTGCTCAACTTCTTCGTCGTCGGCGACAACCTGCTCAAGGGCGCGGCGCTCAACACGGTGCAGATCGCCGAGCTGGTCGTCGACCGCGGCCTGGTCGGCAGCGCGGCGCCCGCGGCCTAGCTGCCCTCCTCCTCGGGGACGGTGGCGGTGAACCCGCCGTCGTCGTCGGTGAGCGTGACGATCACGCGCACCTTGTCGCCGTTGGGCGCGGTCAGCTCGCAGTCGAACTCGTTTCCCTGCTCGACCTCCTGGCCTTCGGGGCACGAGACCGACACCTGCGCGGGGTCGACGCCGGCCTGCTGGGAGAGCTGGGTGCCGAGCGTCTCCTGCAGGTCCTCGTGGTCGATGGTCTTGTCGCCGCAGGCCGCCACGCCGAGCGCGACCGCGACGCCGGCGATCGCCGGCAGGATGAGAGTGGGGCGCATGGCGGTCGGCCTACCCCGAGGGCTCACGACGAACGCGGGCGGAAGCGCGCCTCCAGCGCGGCCGCCTCGGCGAGCACCTCGGGGTCGAGGGTCGCCTCGCGCAGCGGCGCGCGCGCCGCGTAGGCGGCGATCAGGGCGTCCTCGACCGCGTCGAGGCCGGCGCCCGGCGCCTCGTCGGCCACCGCGCCCGTCACCTGCGGGTCGACGGGCAGGCCGAGGGCCGCGTACAGCTCCTCGACGACCGCGGCCACCCGGGCCGCGTCGCTGACGACGAGCACCGTCCCCACGTAGGCGCCGCCGCGCACCACCCGCTGGGCGGTGCCGCTCAGCTTCACCGCGCCGCGCGCGCTGACGCTGAAGTCGCCGGGGCAGTACTCGCCGGCGACCGCCCCGACGCGCGCGTCGACGCCCAGCGACCGCAGCGCCGCCGCGACCGTCTCGGCGGTGGTCTCGTAGCGGCGGTTGATGTGCAGGCCGGCCTCGTCGTCGCGCAGCGCCTCGCCGATCGTCAGCACGCCCTCGTGGTAGACGGCCGCGCGCCCGCCGGCCAGCCGCTCGAAGGGCTCGTAGCCCAGCTCCCGCGCCTTCGCCACCGCGGCCGCGAAGCCCGGCTGCAGGGCGTCCATGCGCCCGAACGCGACCGACGGCGCGTGGCGCACCAGGCGCAGCGCCGGCTCGTGCTCCCCGCGGACCACCCGGGTGAGGAGCACGGACGAGACCGCCATGTCGAAGGCGGGCCGGTCGGGGTGGGACTCGCGCAGGAGGAGCAGGCGGCGGAGGGTAGTCAGACGGGCTGGCCCGCCAGCACCCGCCGGTGCAGCGCGGGTCTGCACGAGCAGGGTGTCGGAGAGCCGTCCCGTCTGGCGCACGCCGCGCCCGGTGGTGTGGACGGCCACGCGCAGGCCGTGCTCGGCCGCGTGCCGGACGACCGCCTGCACCTCCTCGACGCTGGTGGGGACGGCCACCGCCGCGGGCCGCTCGCCCTCGGGCACGTCCGCCTGCGGATGGGCGCGGAAGGCGTCGGCGCCCGTCAGGAGGATCGCCTCGATCGTTCGCATGGCGCCATCCTGGCGGCGCCCGCTTGCCGCCCGCTTGCCGAACGCGCGGAGGGGGCCCGCTCGGGCCCCCTCCGGTGCACACATGCCGTACCCCTGGCTTGCCTGTCGACGAATCTCGTGCGGCCCGCTGCATGATGCTGTCGGCGCGGCCGCCGTTCTTCCCCCCTGCGGGGTGATCTTGGGGTGAGGACGGGGGAGGAGACGGGGGAAATGGGACTCACCCGTCCCCGCCCCACTGCCGATACAACGTCCGGATGCCCGCCACCGTCGCGCTCGCCCGCTTCGAGGACCTGATCGCCCGCGGCCTCGTGGCGCTGATCGACGAGGATCCGAACCTCGAGGTCGTCGCCTCGGACCTGGACGCGGCCCGCCTGCGCTCGGTGCTGGCACGCCGGCAGCCCGACGTGGCGCTGCTCAACTACGGCTCGCTGCGCACGCCGTTCGAGGTCCACGAGCTGCACGTCGCCCATCCCCGCACGCGCCTCGTGGTCCTCGCCAGCCGCCCGACGGCGGCCGAGGCCAACCAGATGCTCACGTTCGGCGCGACCGCCTGCCTGGCCAAGGACACCCAGGCCCGCGACGTCCTCAACGCGATCCACCTCGCCTCGCGCGGGCTGCAGGTGCTGCCCCGCGCCCGCGACGGCGTGATCGGCGGGGCGCCGACCGGGCCGGAGCCGCTCACCGTGCGCGAGGCGGAGGTGCTGGCGCTGCTGCAGGAGGGGCGCACGAACGCCGAGATCGCGCTCGCGCTCCAGGTGGGCGTCGAGACCGTCCGCACCCACGCGCGCAACATCTACCGCAAGCTCGGCGTCACCTCGCGCCGGGAGCTGACGCGGCCAGCCTGAGCGGCTGGCCGCGCTGATGCGGGCGGCGTCGGGCTCAGCCGCCGACGCCGGCGACCACGGACGTCGACCAGTCGACGACCGCGGTGGGCTTCACGACGTGGCGCTGCAGGCCCAGCTCCTTGGGCGACAGGCCCAGGGCGAGGCCGACGAGCTGGGGCAGGTGCAGCACCGGCATGCCGATGTCGCGCCCGACCGTCTTCTCGGCCAGCGGCTGCTGCAGGTCCAGGTTCAGGTGGCACAGCGGGCACGGCGTGACGACGCAGTCGGCCTCGGCGTCCTTGGCGTCGGCCATGTGCGTGCCGGCCTGGCGCAGCGACGCCTCCTGGTTCATCGTGATGATCGGGAAGCCGCAGCACTTGTGCATGCCGGCGTACTCGATCACCGTGCCGCCGAGCGCCTCGATGACCTGCGACAGGTACGTGTCGCGCGGCAGGTCCGCGTCGATGCCCAGGCGGTCCTCCGGGCGCACGATGTAGCAGCCGTAGAACGGGCCGACCTTCAGGTCCGTCAGCGGGCGCGTGACCTTCGACTTCAGCGTCTCCAGGCCGATCTCCTCGACCAGCAGCCACAGGAAGTTCTTGTTCGTCAGGCCCTTCTCGTAGACGAGCCCCTCGTCGGCGAGCGTCTCGTTGATGATCGCCCGGTACTCGGCGTTGGCGTCCAGGCGCTCCTGGCACTCGGTCTGCGCGCCCTGGCACGTCGAGCAGATGTTCATCATCAGCTCGCCGTCGGTCTGCTGGGCGAGCGCGAACGTGCGCGCGTTGAGCGTGTCGGCCAGCTCCTGGCTGTGCTCGGCGATCACGCCGGCGCCGCAGCAGGACGCGCGGTCGAGCTCGATGAGCTCCAGGTCCAGCAGCGGGGCGACCTTCGCCATCGATCCATGGAGCTCGGGGGTGAAGCCGCGGCTGACGCAGCCGGGCCAGTAGGCGACCTTCATCGAGTGGGGCTCCCTTCGGGCGACTGGCCGGGCTGGCCCGGCTCCGCGCCGTGCTGGCCATTGCCCGCGGCCGCGACGGCGGGCGTCGCTGCGCCCTCGTCGTCCTCGTCGTAGCCGGTGATGTAGAGGTTCAGCTCGAGCCGCTCGGGGCGGTTCTCGACCTTGTCGTAGATCTTCTTGACGGCCTTCAGGTCCTGGCTGGGCAGCTTGTGGCCCAGCAGCGCGAGCTTCGGGCTGACCTTGCCGCGCAGCACCGCCTTCGTGATGACGGGCAGCGACTGCAGCAGCACCTGTCCGGCGGCCGGGTGGAACTTGCCGAACCAGGAGTTGCCGCCGAAGGAGCGTGGCAGCAGCTCCGCCTCGTGCAGGAGGCCGTAGTCCTTGATCAGCGTCACGAACGACACCTCGTGGCGCTCGCCGTTGTTGCGGTCGACGATGTGGTGGTCGCCGGTCGCGCGGCGGCGCAGGCGCATGATCTGGCTCATCGGCGCGACGCCCTTCGGGCACGCGTCGATGCACTTGAAGCAGTGCGTGCACGTGTAGATGCCGTGCGGGTCCTCGGCCAGGTCCTTCAGGCGCTGGAACTGCTGCGTGTCGCGCGGGTCGCCGACGAAGCGGTAGGCCTTCGCGCTGGCGGCCGGGCCGACGAACAGCGGGTCGACCTCCATCGACAGGCAGTCCGACACGCAGGCGCCGCACTGGATGCACGCCATCGACTGCGTGATGTCGACCATCGACTCGCGCGGCACGATGTGCTCGCGCTCGGGCATGTTCTCGTCGTCGGTCAGCAGCCACGGCGTGACGCGCTGGATCTTCTTCCAGTGGACCGCGTCCATGTCGACGATGAGGTCCTTGATGACGGGCATGTTGCCCATCGGCTCGACCTCGATGACCCCGTCGCGCGAGGAGCGCAGCGCGTGGTCGAGGTGGGTGTGGCAGGCGAGACCCGGCTGGCCGTTGATGCGCACGCCGCACGACCCGCAGATCGCCGCCTTGCACGAGCAGCGGATGCCGATCGAGCCGTCGAAGCGCGCCTTGGCCTGCAGGATGCCCTCGAGCACCGAGCGATGCGGCTCGAGCTCGATCGTGTGCTCGTCCCAGTACGGCGCCTCGCCCGACTCCGGGTCGTAGCGCCGCAGGCGCAGGGTGAACTCGGTTGCTTCGGCCATCAGTCGGACCTCACTAGTACTTGCGCTCCTCAGGCTGCCACTGGGTGAACGTCACCTCGGAGTAGGAGATCTGCGGGGTGTCGTCGCCGTTGCGGGAGATGTCGATGTGCTTGAGCCACTCGTCGTCGTTGCGCTCCGGATAGTCGGTGCGGAACTGGGCCCCGCGGGACTCCTTGCGCTCGATCGCGGCGACCACGATGGCCTCGGCGCAGTCGAGCATGTAGCCCAGCTCGATCGCCCCGAGCACGTCCTGGTTGAACACCGTGCCGCGGTCGTCGATGTAGGCCGTCTTGGCCTCCTCCTTCAGGCGCCGCACGACCTCGTGCGCCGACTGCAGGCCCTGCTCGTCACGGAACACCGCCACGTAGCGGTTCATCGTCGTGCCGAGCTCGTCCTTGATCTCGGAGATGCGGCGCCCACCCTCCCTCGGGCGGGCGATGATCGACTCGATCATCTTCGCGTCGTCGTTGAGCGGCGCGCGCGACACCGTCGGCATGCGCATCCCGGCGGCGCGGGCGGCGGCGTGCTCGCCGGCGCGGCGGCCGAAGATCAGCGTGTCCAGCAGCGAGTTGGCGCCCAGGCGGTTGCCCCCGTGGACCGACACGCAGGCGACCTCGCCGGCGGCGTACAGGCCCTCGAGCGGCGTGCGGCCGTCGACGTCGGTCTTGACCCCGCCCATGATGTAGTGCTGACCCGGGCGGATCATGATCGGCTCCTTGGTGATGTCCACCCCGGCGAAGTCCTTGCCGATGTTGACGATCTCGCGCAGGGCCTCGAGCGTGCGCTTCTTGGGCACCACCGTGACGTCGAGGTAGATGCCGACGCCGCCGGGGCCGACGCCGCGGCCCTCGTTGATCTCGGTCTGCTCGGCGCGGGAGACGACGTCGCGGGAGGCGAGCTCCATCTTGTTGGGCGCGTACTTCTCCATGAAGCGCTCGCCGTTGGCGTTGAGGAGATGCGCGCCCTCGCCGCGGGCGCCCTCGGTGATGAGGAAGCCGTTCTCGACGAGCGTCGTCGGGTGGTACTGGATCATCTCCATGTCCATCAGCGGCGCCCCGGCCCGGTAGGCCTGGGCGATGCCGTCACCCGTGCAGATGAGCCCGTTCGTCGTCGGCTTGAAGCACTGGCCCGCGCCGCCGGAGGCGAGGATCACGTTCTTGGCGGTGAACGTCTCCATCGCGCCGGTGCGGATGTCGCGCGCGACGACGCCGACGCAGGCGCCGTCGTCGACGATCAGCGAGGTGGTGAACCACTCCTCGTAGCGGTCGATCTTGTCGCCGTGCTTCATGAGCTGCTCGTAGAGCACGTGCAGGATCGCCTGGCCGGTGATGTCGGCCACGTAGGCGGTGCGCTTCATCGACGCGCCGCCGAACGCGCGCAGGTCGAGCTCGCCCGACTCGTTGCGGTGGAAGGTGACGCCGATGTGCTCGAGGTGCATGACCTCCTTGGGCGCCTCCGAGCACATGACCTCGATCGCGTCCTGGTCGCCCAGGAAGTCGGAGCCCTTCACCGTGTCGTAGGCGTGCGAGCGCCAGTCGTCGGCGAGGGAGATGGCGGCGTTGATCCCACCGGCGGCGGCGACCGAGTGCGAGCGGACCGGGTGGACCTTGCTCATGATGGCCACCGTCGCGCCGGCCTCGGCGGCGGCGAGGGCGGCCCGCTGGCCGGCCAGGCCGGCCCCGATGATGAGGACGTCGTGTGCGGGCATTGAAGGGCGGACGATATCGCTCGTCTCCGCGGCACCGGGGCTTCGGGTACCCGAACTTCGCGCGGCCATCCCCCGACCGGGTGCATCGCCCACCCCCGTCCGGGGGAGCGGCCCGGCGGACGGCTCAGCGCGGGGTCGGCGTGAGCGCCCGGCGCACCTGGTCGACCGTCACGACGCCGCGCAGGACGCCCTGGGCGTCGACGGCGAAGACGGCGCCGAGCTGGCGCAGCCCCTCGGTGCCGATCAGCGCCTCCAGCGGCTCCTCGACGCCGATCTGCCAGCGCCAGCCCTCATCGCGCACGAGCTCGCGCACGGGCAGCGCGGGCTGGCCCGCGGCCAGCGCCCGGTCGACCGCGTCGCGGTGCAGCACGCCGGCGTAGCGGCCGTCGCGCTCGACCACCGGCACCCACGGCCAGCCCTGCGGCGCGAACACGCGGTCGGAGGCCTCCAGCACCGTCGTGTCGGCGGGCAGCGTGTACGGGTGCGGGTCCATGACGTCGCCGACCGTGACGCCCTCCAGGCGCTCGTCGATGTCGCTCTGCACGACCGCGCCGCGCGCCGCCTGGCCCAGGAACAGCGCCAGCACCGCCAGCCACAGGCCGTTGCCGACCGAGCCGGTGAGCATCAGGTACAGGCCGTAGCCGGCCATCACGTAGGCGAAGAGCTGCCCGGCGCGCCCGGCGTACCGGGTCGCCTTGGCCTTCTCGCCGGTGAGCTTCCAGATGATCGCGCGCGCGATCCGGCCGCCGTCGAGCGGGAACGCGGGGATCAGGTTGAACACGAACAGCAGCGCGTTGATCGTCGCCAGCCACGCCAGCAGCATCAGCGCCGGGTCGGGCGTCGCGCGGCGCTCGAGCACGGCGGCGTCGAGGAACGTGCGCCCGTCGAGCAGCGTGCCGATGCCGAGGCAGATCGCGACGACGACGAGCGTCACCGCCGGGCCGGCCGCGGAGATGCGGAACTCCTCGCCGGGGCTGCGCGTGTCGCGGCTCATCTTCGCGACGCCGCCGAAGAACCACAGGTCGATGCCGGTGATCTCGATGCCCGCCCGCTGGGCCACGAGCGCGTGCCCGAGCTCGTGGAGGATCAGCGAGACGAAGAACAGCAGCGCCGCCGCGACGGCCACCAGGTAGGCCTGCGTCTCCGAGCCGCCCAGCGCGTCGCGGAACACGCCCGACAGGACGAAGATGAACACGAACAGGACGACGAACCAGCTCGCGCTGACGCCGATGCGGATGCCGAACAGCCGCACGAGCTGGATGGAGCCGCCGGTTGGCATGCACGCATGGTGCCATGCCGCGTGATGTCGCCGGGCGCTACAGGGCGGGCGCGTGGCGCTCGACGATCGCCTCGACATCGGCCGACGGCGGCAGCGTGCCGTACGCGTGGCCGCCGTCCCCGGCCAGCCGGCTCGCGCAGAACGCGTCGGCGACCGCGGCCGGCGCGTGGCGGACCAGCAGCGAGCCCTGCAGGGCCAGCGCCATCGCCTCCACGACGCGCCGCGCCCGCGGCTCGAGCCGCTCGGGGTCGGCCAGCTCGCCGCGGAGGCGCTCGACGTGGGCGTCCAGGCGCGGGTCGGCGCCCGCGGCGAGCGCGACCTCGTCGAGGAACACCTCGACGGCGGCGGGCGTGCGCGCCATCGCGCGCAGCACGTCGAGCGCGATGACGTTGCCCGAGCCCTCCCAGATCGACAGCAGCGGCTGCTCCCGGTACACGCGCGCGAGCGGCCACTCCTCGGTGTAGCCGTTGCCGCCCAGGCACTCCATCGCCTCCGCCGCGTGGCCGGGCCCGCGCTTGCAGATCCAGTACTTGGCGATCGCGGTGGCCAGGCGCTTGAGCAGCAGCGCGCGCTCGTCGCGGGCCGACTCGTCGTACGCGCGCGCGAGGCGCATCGCGGTGACGGTGGCCGCCTCGGACTCGATCGCCAGGTCGGCGAGCACCGCGCGCATGAGCGGCTGCTCGATCAGCAGGCGGCCGAACGCGGCGCGGTGCCGGGCGTGGTGGATGGCCTGCTCGACGGCGGTGCGCATCCCGGCGGTGGAGCCGAGCACGCAGTCCAGTCGCGTGTGGGCGACCATCTCGATGATCGTCGCCACGCCGCGGCCGGGCTCGCCGACGAGGTCGCCGTGCACGCCGTGCAGCTCGATCTCCGAGCTGGCGTTGGACCAGTTGCCGAGCTTGTCCTTCAGGCGCTGGATGCGGATCGGGTTGCGCGTCCCGTCGGGCAGCAGGCGCGGCACCGCGAAGCAGCTCAGCCCGTCGTCGGTCTGGGCGAGCATGAGGAACAGGTCGCTCATCGGCGCGCTGCAGAACCACTTGTGGCCGGTGATGCGCCAGCCGTCGCCGTCGGGCTCGGCGACCGTGATGTTGGCGCGCACGTCGGACCCGCCCTGCTTCTCGGTCATCGCCATGCCGGCGATCGCCGACGCCTTGCCCGGGCGCAGCGCCGGGTCGTAGGTCGTGGCGGTCAGGCGCGGCTCCCACGCGGCGGCCAGCTCGGGCGTCGCGCGCAGCGCCGGCACGATCGAGTAGGTCATCGAGATCGGGCAGCCGTGGCCGGGCTCGGCGCGCGAGAGGGTCATGAACAGCGCGGCGCGCGCGACGTGGGCGCCCTCGCGCGCCTCGCGCCAGGGCAGCGCGTGGAGCTCGTGCTCGACGGCCAGCGCCATGAAGCGGTGGTAGGCCGGGTGGTAGTCGACCTCGTCGACGCGGTTGCCGTAGCGGTCGAACGGCCGGAACTGGGGCTTGAACGCGTTCGCGTCGCGGCCGGCCTGCAGGATCTCGGCGGAGCCGGCGATCGCGCCCAGGCGGTGCGCGCGCTCGCGCGCCCAGCCGGCGCCCTCGCGCTCGAGCGCCTCCGCCAGCGGGCGGTCGGCGGCGAACGCGTCGTAGTCCTCCAGCGGCACGGACTGGTTGCGCGCCTCGGTGAGGTCGGGGGTCTGCTGGCTCAGCATGGGACGGGCTCCTCCTGGGACAGGGCGCGCAGCGAGAACGCGACGAGCGCGGCGATCAGCGCGTCCTCGTCGCGCTCGGCGCCAGTGGGGGACAGGGGGCCGACGAGCGCCTCGCCGATCGCGCCCACGAGGGCGGCGGCGACGAGCTCGGGGTCCTCGACGTGGGCGGGCAGCGCGGCCGCGAACGCGTCGCGGAAGGCGCGGCGGAACACGAGGCGCTCGGCCTCGACGGCGGGGTCGACGGGCTCGGCCAGGAGCGCCCAGGCCAGGCGCCGGCCGCGCAGGGCGCGCCGCGCGAACGTCTCCACGCCGGCGGCCACGCCGCCGCCGGCGATCGCGGCGGCGACCGCGTCGACCTCGCGCTGGGACGCGCGCCGGAAGACCTCGACGAGCAGGTCGGCCTTCGACGGGAAGTGGCGGTAGACGGTGCCGGTGGCGACCTCGGCCCGGGCGGCGACCGCGGCCACGGCAGCGGCGCGGTAGCCGCCGGCGGCGATCAGCTCGTGGGCGGCGGCCACGATCCGCTCGCGCACGGCGATCCGGCGGGCCTCGGTGCGCTCGGTGGGCCGGTAGGCCATGCCAAGAAGTGAACCACGGTTCACCTCTTGGGGCAAGGGTGGGGGCGCGCCCGGCCGCGCCGGTGTGTCAGCATCGCCGCCCCATGGCGAAGATCAAGGTGCAGAACCCCATCGTCGAGCTCGACGGCGACGAGATGACCCGGATCATCTGGAAGTTCATCAAGGACCAGCTGATCCTCCCCTACCTCGACGTCGACCTGAAGTACTACGACCTCGGCATCGAGAGCCGCGACGCGACGAACGACCAGATCACGGTCGACGCCGCCAACGCGATCAAGCAGTACGGCGTCGGCGTGAAGTGCGCCACGATCACGCCCGACGAGGCGCGGGTCGAGGAGTTCGGCCTCAAGGAGATGTACCGGTCGCCCAACGGGACGATCCGCAACATCCTCGGCGGCGTCATCTTCCGCGAGCCGATCGTCATCTCCAACATCCCGCGGCTGGTGCCGGGGTGGACGAAGCCGATCGTGATCGGCCGCCACGCGTTCGCCGACCAGTACCGGGCGACCGACCTCGTCGTCCCGGGCGAGGGCTCGCTGACCCTCACGTTCACGCCCAAGGACGGCAGCGAGCCGATCGAGCTCGACGTCTACGACTTCCCGGGCGGCGGCGTCGCGATGGCGATGTACAACCTCGACTCGTCGATCATCGACTTCGCGCGCGCCTCGATGCGCTACGCGCTGGACCGCGGCTTCCCGCTGTACCTGTCGACGAAGAACACGATCATGAAGCGCTACGACGGGCGCTTCAAGGACCTCTTCCAGCAGGTCTTCGACGAGGAGTTCAAGGACCAGTTCGAGGCCGCCGGCCTCACCTACGAGCACCGCCTGATCGACGACATGGTCGCCGCCGCGCTGAAGTGGGAGGGCGGCTACGTGTGGGCGTGCAAGAACTACGACGGCGACGTCCAGTCCGACACGGTCGCCCAGGGCTTCGGCTCGCTGGGCCTCATGACGAGCGTGCTGATGACCCCCGACGGCAACACCGTCGAGGCCGAGGCCGCCCACGGCACCGTCACCCGCCACTACCGCCAGCACCAGCAGGGCAAGCCCACGTCGACGAACCCGATCGCCTCGATCTTCGCCTGGACGCGCGGCCTGGCCTACCGCGGGCGCATGGACGGCACGCCCGACGTCACGCACTTCGCCGAGACCCTCGAGCGGGTCTGCATCGAGACCGTCGAGGGCGGGCAGATGACCAAGGATCTCGCCCTGCTGGTCGGCGGAGACCAGGGATACCTCACCACCCAGGAGTTCCTCGCCGCGATCGACGAGAACCTGAAGAAGGAGATGAACGTCTGATGGCTACGAAGGTCACGGTCACCGGCGCCGCCGGGCAGATCGGCTACGCGCTGCTGTTCCGCATCGCGTCGGGTCAGCTGCTCGGCCCGGACACGAAGGTCGAGCTGCGGCTGCTGGAGATCGAGCCGGCGCTGAAGGCGGCCGAGGGCACCGCGATGGAGCTCGTCGACTGCGCGTTCCCGCTGCTGAGCAAGATCGACATCACCGCCGACGCCGACGAGGCGTTCGACGGCGCCAACGTCGCGCTCCTCGTCGGCGCCCGCCCGCGCACGAAGGGCATGGAGCGCGCGGACCTGCTGGAGGCCAACGGCGCGATCTTCAAGCCGCAGGGCAGGGCGATCAACGACCACGCCGCCGACGACGTGAAGGTGCTGGTGGTCGGCAACCCGGCCAACACGAACGCGCTGATCGCCCAGGCCAACGCGCCCGACGTCCCGGCCGAGCGCTTCACGGCGATGACCCGCCTGGATCAGAACCGCGCCTACGCGCAGCTCGCCAACAAGCTCGCCGTCGGCGTCGACGCGATCTCCGACCTCGTCGTGTGGGGCAACCACTCGCCGACGATGTACCCGGACCTGTTCAACGCGACGGTGAACGGCAAGCAGGCCTGGGCCGAGGTCGACGACGAGGACTGGGTCGCCAACGAGTTCATCCCGCGCGTCGGCAAGCGCGGCGCCGAGATCATCGAGGCGCGCGGCGCGTCCTCGGCGGCGTCCGCGGCCAACGCGGCGATCGACCACGTGCACGACTGGGTGCTCGGCTCCGACGGGATCGTCTCGATGGCCGTCCCGTCCACCGGCGCCTACGGGATCGAGCCGGGGATCATCTGCTCGCTGCCGGTGCGCTGCTCGGGCGGCAGCTACGAGATCGTCGAGGGGCTCGAGGTCCCGCCGTTCTCGCAGGAGCGCATCGACAAGACGGTCGCCGAGCTGCGCGAGGAGCGAGAGGCGGTCGTCAAGCTCGGCCTGGTGTCGTAGCGCCGGCCGGCTGGGCCGCGGCGCGTGGGGCGCTCGTCAGGACGCCCCACGCGACCAGGCCCGTCAGCAGGGCGGCCAGGCCGCCGAGCGCGAGGCCCGCGCGCGGGTCGAGCGTCTGCGCCAGCCAGCCGACGATCGGCGCGCCGATCGGCGTCGAGCCGATGAAGACGATCGAGTAGAGCGCCATCACGCGCCCGCGCATCTCGGGCTCGGCGGTGAGCTGGACGGCCGAGTTGGTGCCGGCGCTGAACGACACGCTGGCGACGCCGGTGAGCGCGAGCGCCAGCAGCATCAGCGCGAACGTCGGCGTGGCGGCCGCGGCGAGCGTGAGGCCGCCGAACGCGAGCGCGGCGCCGACGAGGAAGCGCGGGTCGACGCGGCCGCGCGAGCCCATCGCCAGCGCGCCGCCGATCGAGCCGACCGCGAGCGCGCTGGTGAGCGCGGCGTAGGCGCTGGCGTTGCCGTCGAACGTGTAGCGCGCCAGCAGCGGCAGGATCGTCGGGAAGTTGAACGACAGCGTGCCGATCACCGCCATCATCGCCAGCGGCAGGCGCAGGGCGGGCGTCGCGGCGACGTAGCGCAGCGCCTCGCGGAGCTGGCCGCGCTCGCGGCGGGTGCGCGGGGCCGGCGCCAGCGCGCGGCGGTCCATGCGCCGCAGCGCGACGAGCATCGCCACGTAGGACAGCGCGTTGAGCGCGAAGCAGGGGCCGACGCCGCCGACCGCGATGACCGCGGCGGCCAGGCCGGGGCCGGCGATGCGCGAGCCGTGGACGAGCACGCTGTTGAGCGCGACCGCGTTGACGACGCGGTCGGGGCCGACGATCTCGGCGACGAAGGCCTGGCGGGCCGGGTTGTCGAGCGCGGTCACGACGCCGCCGAGGAACACGAGCGCGATGACCATCCAGGCCTGGATCGCGCCGGTGGTGACGAGCGCGAACAGCGCCAGCGGCGGGAGCGCGAGCAGCACCTGCGTGACGCTCAGCAGCCGGCGCTTGGGGATCCGGTCGGCCAGCAGGCCGCCCCAGGCGCCGACGAACAGCAGCGGCAGGAACTGGGCGGCGGCGGTGAGGCCGACGGCCGTGCCGCTGCCCGTGAGGTGCAGCACGAGCCAGATCGCCGCGACGTTCTGCATCCAGTTGCCGGAGACCGAGACGGCCTGGCCGACGAAGAAGCGGCGGTAGTTGGGGACCGACAGGGAGGCGACCGAGCGGCGCAGCGCCGCGCTCACCGGCCGCCCTCCTCGTCGAGCATGCGCTCGAGGATCGCGGCGGCGCGGTCGAGGGTCGCGAGCTCGTCGGCGTCGAGGTCGCGCATGCGCCGCGCGAGGTAGGCGTCCTTGCGGGTGCGCACCTCGTCCAGCAGGCGGCGGCCCTCGGCGGTGATCGAGACGAGGCTGGAGCGGCGGTCAGCGGGGTCGGGCGCGCGGTCGACGAGCCCGTCGGCCTCGAGGCGGCCGAGCAGGCGCGCGACCGTCGGGCGCTGGATGCGCTCGTGCGCGGCCAGCTCGCTGGGGGTCAGCGGGCCGTGGCGCTCGATGGTGGCGAGCGCGGCGGTCTGCGTCGGCGACAGCCCGGCCCCGGCCTCCTGGCGCAGGCGCCGGGCGGTGCGCGCGATCGTGATGCGCAGGTGGGCGGCGATCGCGGAAGTGGTTGCCATCGCTAATTAGCATAGCGAACCACTTCCGCGGCGAATCAGGCCGCGACCTGGGGATGCCAGCCGCGGCCCTCCTTGCGCACGAGCCCGTCCTGCTCGAGCCCGGGGAGGACGCGGTAGAGGTAGTTCTGCTTGATCCCCATGCGCTCGGCGAGCTCGGGGATCGTGATGCCCGGGTTGGCCTGCACCAGCTCGAGCGCCTGCTTGGAGCGCGTGCCCGTGCCGCGCGGGCGCCCGCGGCGCCCGCTGCCGGAGCCGCCGCCGGAGGACGCGCGCCGCCGGCCGCCGGTCCGGGCCGGGGCGGTCCCGTTCGCGCCGACTCCCTCCAGCGCACGCTGCGCGGCCTCCAGCCGCTGGTACTCGTCCACCAGCGGGCGCAGCTCGTCCAGCCGCGCCGCGATCTCGCGCTTCTTCTCGTCGAGGAAATCAGCCATGAGTGTGAGTGTAACCCGCAGGCGATTCACACAATGAACGTTGCACCCTCGCGTGCAACGCTCACCTCGCCGCCGAACCCGCGCTGCGCCTCGGCCGCCACCCACTGCTCGTCCAGCTCGTCGGGGAAGTGGGTGACGACCACCCGGCGGGCGCCCGCGCGGCGGGCGTGCTCGCCGGCTTCGTGGGGCGTCAGATGGCCGCGCACACCGGTGCGCTCGGGGCGCGGCAGCGTCGCCTCCAGGAACAGCAGGTCGGTGTCGCGCGCGAACTCGACGAGGTCGTCACAGGGACGGCAGTCGGCGCCGTAGGTGAACCGCCCGCCGCCCGCGTCTCGCACCTCGATCGCCCAGGTGGGGAGGTAATGGGGAACGGGGTGAAAGCGAACCTTGAGTGCTCCAATTTCCAGCACATCCTCGGGGTCGTACTCGCACACGTCGAACGCGCGCTCGACGAGGTCCTCGGACCCCCACGCGCCGGTCACGCGGCGGAACGTGGAGCGCGCGCCCGGCGGGGCGAAGAGGCGCGGGCGCGCGGGCGAGGACGTGCCCGGCCAGCGGTGCACCGGCACCGGCTGCTGGCGCGGGGCGTAGATCAGCGCGTACGAGTACGGGACGAGGTCGAGGAAGTGGTCGGCGTGCAGGTGGCTGATGACCACCGCGTCGACGTCGACGTAGTCCACGTGCGCGCGCAGCTTGCCGAACACGCCGTTGCCGCAGTCCACCAGCAGGCGCGTCGTCGTCCCGTCGCGCGCGTCCTCGACGAGGTAGCCGCTGCACGCGCCGCCCGAGTCCTGCCACGCAGGAGACTTGCCGAGGACCGTGATGCGCACCCGGCGGGACGATACCCCGCCGCTACCCTGCGTGCCCTGGTGTGCCGGGAAGCCTGGTCGGCGAACCCGTCGCCGACCCCGGAGGACCCGTGTCCGCCGTCCCGCCCAGCACACCCTGGACCGATCGCAGCGAGCGCTCGCTGCGCACCTTCCTGGCCACCGAGACCGGCAGCGCCGGCATCCTCCTCGTGGCCACGCTCGTCGCGCTCGTGTGGGCCAACAGCCCGCTCAGCGGGGCCTACGAGGACCTGTGGTCGGCGCACCTGACGATCGACCTGGCCGGCGCGAGCATCGACGAGGACCTGCGCCACTGGGTCAACGACGGCCTGATGGCGCTGTTCTTCTACGTGATCGGGCTCGAGATCCGGCGCGAGTGGGCGATGGGCGAGCTGCGCGACCGCCGGACCGCCGCCGTCCCCGCGATCGCCGCGCTGGGCGGCATGCTCGTCCCGGCGCTGATCTACGCGGCCGTGAACGCCGGCGGCGAGGGCGCGCGCGGGTGGGGCATCGTCATGGCCACCGACGTCGCGTTCGTGCTCGGCGTGCTGGCGCTGCTGGGCTCGCGCTGCCCGCCCGGCGTGCGCGTGTTCCTGCTCACGCTGGCGATCGTCGACGACGTGGGCGCGATCCTCGTGATCGCCGTCTTCTACAGCAGCGGGGTCGAGCTGGTGTGGCTCGCCGTCGCGGGCGCGATCCTCGTCGCCATCGTGCTCGGCCGCCGCATCGGCGACTGGCGCGGGCCCGCGTACCTCGTCGCCGGCGTCGCGTTGTGGATCGCGGTGCTGCAGTCGGGGCTGCACCCGACGATCGCCGGCGTCGCGCTCGGCCTGCTCACCGCCGTGCACCCGCCGCGGCGCGCCGACCTCGACCGCGCCGCCGCGCTCGGCCGCGTCTTCCGGCGCGCGCCGACCGCCCACGGGGTGCGGGCCGCCACGCTGCAGGTGCGCCGGTCGGTGTCGGCCAACGAGCGCTTCGAGGAGGTGCTGCACCCGTGGACCAGCTACGCGATCGTGCCGCTGTTCGCGCTCGCGAACGCCGGCGTCGTGCTCGACGGCGGCGCGGTGGGCGACGCGATCTCCTCGCCGATCACGCTCGGCGTCGTCGCCGGCCTGGTCGCCGGCAAGGCGCTGGGCATCGGCCTGTTCGCGCGGGTGGCGGTGGCGCTGCGGATCGGGCCGCTGCCCGCCGGCGTGGCCACCCGCCACCTCGCCGGCGCGGCCGCGCTGGCCGGCATCGGCTTCACCGTCTCCCTGTTCGTGGCCGAGCTCGCGTTCGAGGACGACGCGGCGCTGGGCCAGGAGGCCAAGCTCGGCGTGCTGGCCGCGTCGGTGCTGGCGGCCGGGATCGGCTACGCGCTGCTGCGCCGCGCCGGGCCGGCCACCGACGCCGAGGAGCGCGCGGCCGCCCGCCTGGAGCCGCCCGTGGACCCGCGCGCCGACCACGTGCGCGGGCCCGCCCAGGCGCCGCTCACGCTCACGCTGTACGGCGGGTTCGCGTGCCCGGGCACGCGGCACGCGGCGGCCGTCGTGGACGAGCTGCGCGCCCGCTTCGGCGACCGCCTGCGCTTCGTGTTCCGCGACCTGCCGATCGAGGACGTCCATCCCGAGGGCCCGCTGGTGGCCGAGGCGGCGGAGGCGGCCGGCGCGCAGGGGCGCTACTGGGACATGTACGACGCGCTGATGGTGGCGCCCGACCTCGCGCCCAGCGACCTCGTGCTGATCGCCGAGCGGCTCGGCCTGGACGTCGAGCGCTTCGCCGACGACCTGCGCCATCGCGTCCAGGCCGACGCGGTGGCCGTCGACGTCGACAGCGCCCGGCGCAGCGGCGTGAGCGCGACGCCCGCCCTCTTCGTCGGCGACGCGCCCTACGACGGGCCGGTCGAGGCCGGCGCGCTGGCCGCCGTGCTCGAGGCCGCCGAGGCGCGGAAGCCGCGGCGGTAGGCGACCGGCGGCAGCCCCATCGCGCGGGCGAAGTGGCGGCGGAACGCGGCCGGGCTGGGAATGCCGACCGCGGCGCCGACGTGCTCGACGGGCAGGTCGGAGCGCTCCAGCAGCGGCAGGCTCGCGCGCACGCGCTGATCGAGCACCCAGCGGGCCGGGCTCGTGCCGGTCGCCTGGCGGAACCGGCGCGTGAAGCTGCGCGGCGACAGGTGCGCGTGCGCGGCGAGGCGCTCCAGCGGGAGCGGCTCGTCCAGGCGCTCCAGCGCCCACGCCATCGTGCGGGCGATCGCGTCCTCGCCGGCGCCGGCGGGGACCGGGCGCTCGATGAACTGGGCCTGACCGCCGTCGCGGTGGGGGGAGACGACGAGGCGCCGCGCCACGTGGTTGGCGATCTCGGCGCCGTGGTCGCGGCGCACGAGGTGCAGGCACAGGTCGATGCCGGCGGCGCTGCCGGCCGACGTGAGCACGTCGCCCTCGTCGACGTAGAGGACGTCGGGGTCGACGGCGACGGCCGGATGGCGGCGGCGCAGCTCGTCGGCGTAGCGCCAGTGGGTCGTGGCGCGGCGCCCGTCGAGCAGGCCGGCGGCCGCGAGCGCGAAGGCGCCCGAGCAGATCGAGACCATCCGCGCGCCGCGCGCGTGGGCGGCGCGCAGGGCGGCGCACAGCTCCGGGTCGACGGGCTCGTCGACGCGCTGGCCGGGCACGATGACGGTGTCGGCGGCGGCCAGGCGGTCGAGGCCGTGGCGCGCCGTCATCGCGAAGCCGCCGACCGCCTCCAGCGGGCCGGGCGCCGTCGCGCACACGTCCAGCGCGTACCACGGGCGCCCGCGCAGCTCGGGCCGGGGGAGCCCGAACACCTCGACGACCACGCCGAGCTCGAACGGCGCCATCCCGTCGTAGGCGAGGACGGCGACGCGGTGGGCCGGGACCGGCATGGCCCAAACGTAGCGGACATCGTCCTTCCGGCCACTGGCGCGGGCGCGCCGCACGCCCGATCCTCGAAGCCATGAGCAACCCGTTCGCCGCCCGCCTCGCCCACGAGACCGACCCCGCCGACGTGTGGGCCGCCATGCGCGAGGCCGGGGCCGGCGGTCCCGGCTTCACGCTCGTCGACGCGCGCTCGCGCGAGAGCTACGAGCGCGCGCACCTGCCCGGCGCCGTCTCGATCCACGACCCGCTGCCCGACGGCCCGCTCGTCACCTACTGCTGGTCGCCCGGGTGCAACGGCGCCACGAAGGCCGCCGCGCGCCTGCACGACGAGGGCCGCGAGGTGCGCGAGATGATCGGCGGGTTCGAGTACTGGGTCCGAGAGGGCCTCCCCATCGAGGGGGCGGTCGGCGGCGACCGTCTGGTCGGGCCCTGATCGCTAGCCGTGCAGGGCCGCCTGCTCCTGCGCGGTCGGGAACGCCCAGGCCGCGCGCGCCCGTCGCTCCTGGTGGAACACGAAGCGCAGCTGCTGGGGCGGTCGCAGCCCGTCGGGGTGGTCGGGACGGAAGGTGGTGCAGGGCTCCGCGAGGTCCAGCGCGCACAGAAGGTTGCGGCGGAAGTAGCAGTCCTCGCAGGTGATCTTCTTGGTTCTCGCCATCGGTCGGTTCGGCATCGAAGCAGACCCGCGAGCGCCCTGCCACGGGGTTTCCCGCAAAACGCAAACGTTTCGTGAAAGCCCTGCAAACGTCGTGTTTCCGCGACGTTCTGCCCGCAATCTCCGGCAATTTTCGGCGAGTGGGCATGATGTGGGCCGGGTAGCGGGCCACCTTTCGGCGCCGGCGACCCGGCCACCCGTCCATGCGCATCCTCGTCACCGGCATCACGGGCGCCATCGGCGCCGCCCTCGCCCCCCGGCTGCTCGCCGCCGGCCACGACGTGCGCGGGATGGCCCGCGACCCCACGCGCGCGACCGTCGCGGGCACCCACGGCATCCACGTGACGCGCGGCGACGCGGTCAGCGGCGAGGGGCTCGCCGAGGCGCTCGACCGGATCGAGGTCGCCTACTACCTCATCCACTCGATGGAGCCCAACGCCGACGACTTCGCGACCCGCGACCGCCTCGCCGCCGAGCACTTCCGCGACGCCGCCCGCGCCGCCGGGGTGCGCCGCGTCGTCTACCTCGGCGGGCTCGTCCCGCCCGACCGCGCCGCCTCCCCGCACCTGGCCAGCCGCCTGGAGGTCGAGCGCATCGTCCACGCCACGACGCCGGAGTCCGTCGCGCTGCGCGCCTCGATCGTCATCTCCGCCGCGAGCCGCTCGTTCCGCTTCCTGGTGCGCCTCGTCGAGCGCCTGCCGGTGCTCCCGCTGCCGGCGTGGCGCGACCACCGCACGCGCCCGATCGACGGCCGCGACGTGCTCTGCTTCCTGCAGCGCGCCGGCGAGCGCGACGCCGCCGCGGGCGAGTCGCTCGACATCGCCGGGCCCGACACGCTCACCTACGGCGAGATGGTCGAGCGCATCGCCGACGCGATGCTCGTCGACCGCCCGCCGATCCACCTCGGCTTCACCGCCACCGGGCTGACGTCGCGGGTCGCGGCGATCGTGGCGGGCGAGACGCACGAGCTGATCGGCCCCCTCATGGCCGGCCTCGAAGGCGACCTCCTGCCGCGCGACGACCGCGCCGCCGCGCTGCTCGGCGTCCGCCTGCACGGGTTCGACGCGGCGGTCGAGCGGGCACTGCGCGACTGGGAGGCCTCCGGGGAGCGCCTCGCTGCGCGATGATCACGCGTCCATGGCCAAGGTGACCCAGTCCATCGAGATCGCCGCTCCGCCCGAACGGGTCTGGGAGGTCGTCATGGATCCCGAGCGGCTGGGCGAGTGGGTCACGATCCACCGCGGCCTGGGCGAGCACGACGCCGACCACATGGAGCAGACGCTGCACCTGCGCGGCGTCAACTTCCACGTCCACTGGACGCTGGTCGAGCGCAAGGCGCCCAACCTGGCGATCTGGGAGGGCCGCGGGCCCGCGCGGTCGCGCGCCCACATCGCCTATCGCCTCACGGAGGTCGACGGCGGGCGCACCCGCTTCGACTACGAGAACGAGTTCAAGGCGCCGCTGGGCCCGCTCGGGGCGGTCGCCAGCCGCGCGCTCGTCGGCAACGTCCCCGAGCGCGAGTCGGAGGCGACGCTGCGGCGCCTGAAGACGCTGATCGAGGGAACGTCAGCATGAGGAGCCACCCCGATGCCCGAGCGTGACATCTTCGCCAACTTCGAGCGCATGCGCCGCGAGATGGACGAGCTGTTCGGCGGCGTGTTCGACCGCTCGCTGGCCCCGCACCGGCGCGCCGGCTTCACGCCGCGCGTCGACGTCTCCTACGTCGGCGACCCGCCGCGCGCGATCGTCACCGCCGAGCTGGCCGGCGTCGACATCAACCAGATCGACCTCGAGGTGCGGGGACGGGAGCTGATCATCTCCGGCAGCCGCGGCGCCCTCGACGAGTCCGAGGGCCGCGTCTACCAGCAGATCGAGATCGAGCACGGCCCGTTCCGGCGCACCATCCAGCTCGGCGCCGACGTCGCCGCCGACGAGGCGAAGGCGACCTACGACGACGGCGTGCTGCGCGTCGAGCTGCCGCTCGTGCAGCCGGACCCGCGCTCGCGCAGCGTGCCGATCCAGATCCCCGACCGCGACGGCGAGGGCGGGCGATGATCGACATCGTCACCGAGGGCGAGCCGCGCGAGATCGCGATCGGCGCCGAGCGGGAGCTGCCCGAGCGGCTGCCGGTCCTGCCGCTGCGCGACGCGGTCCCGTTCCCCGACACGCTGACGCCGCTGGCGATCGGCCAGGAGCGCTCGATCGAGCTCGTCAACCACGTGCTGGGCCGCGACCGGATGCTCGTGATGACGGCGAGCCGCAGCGCGGACGTCGAGTCCCCGGGGCCGGCCGACCTGTACGAGGTCGGCGTCGTCGGCGTCGTCGCGCGGATGCTGAAGGTGCCCGACGGGACGCTGCGCATCCTCGTGCAGGGGACCCAGCGCGTGCACATCGACGAGTGGGTCGGCGAGCAGCCGTTCCTCGTCGCGCGGATCTCGCCGCTGCCCGACGTGGTCGTCGAGAGCCCGGAGCTGACCGCGCTCGTGCGCAACGTGCAGGCGACGTTCTCGCAGATCGTCGAGGCCGTCCCCTACCTGCCCGAGGAGCTGCAGGTCGCGGTCGCCAACCTCGACGACCCGGCCGCGCTCGCGAACCTGATCGGCGGGGCGCTGCGGCTGAAGACCTCCGAGAAGCAGGAGCTGCTCGAGGAGGTCGACGTCGCGGCCCGGCTGCGCCGCCTGTCGGCGCTCCTGGCCCGCGAGCTCGAGGTCATCTCGATCGGCACGAAGATCCAGTCGCAGGTCCAGTCCGAGATGGACCAGTCGCAGCGCGAGTACGTGCTGCGCCAGCAGCTCAAGGCGATCCAGGAGGAGCTCGGCGAGGAGGACGAGGCCGAGGCGGAGGCGCGCGACCTGCGCGAGCAGCTCGACGCCGCCGGCCTGCCCGAGGACGTGCGCCGCGTCGCCGACCGCGAGCTGTCGCGCCTGGAGAAGCTGCCGTCGATGGCGGCCGAGCACGGCGTCATCCGCACGTACCTCGAGTGGCTGGCGACGCTGCCGTGGCAGAAGACGACCGAGGACAACCTCGACCTCGCGCACGCCCGCGAGGTGCTCGACGCCGACCACTACGACATCGAGCAGGTCAAGGACCGCATCCTCGAGTTCCTGGCGGTGCGCAAGCTCAAGCCCGACGCGCGCGGCTCGATCCTGTGCTTCGTCGGGCCGCCCGGCGTCGGCAAGACGTCGCTGGGCCGCTCGATCGCGCGGGCGCTGGGGCGCAGGTTCGAGCGCATCAGCGCCGGCGGCGTGCGCGACGAGGCCGAGATCCGCGGGCACCGGCGCACGTACGTGGGGGCGATGCCCGGCGTGATCATCCGCGCGCTGCGCGACGCCGAGTCCAAGAACCCGCTGTTCATGATCGACGAGATCGACAAGATGGGCGCCGACTACCGGGGCGACCCGGCGAGCGCGATGCTCGAGGTGCTCGACCCCGAGCAGAACGCCACGTTCCGCGACCACTACCTGGACGTGCCGTTCGACCTCAGCGACGTGATGTTCATCACGACCGCGAACACGCTCGACACGATCCCGGGTCCGCTGCGCGACCGCATGGAGATCATCCAGCTCGCCGGCTACACCGAGGAGGAGAAGCTCGAGATCGCCAAGCGCTACCTGGTGCCGCGCCAGATCGAGCGCAACGGCCTGAAGCGGTCCCAGATCACGTTCACCGACCCGGCGCTGCGGGCGATCGTGCGCGACTACACGCGCGAGGCGGGCGTGCGCAACCTCGAGCGCGAGATCGGCAGCGTCTGCCGCAAGGTCGCCCGCCAGGTGGCCGAGGGGACGCTCACGCGCCGCCTGTCGGTCTCGGAGAAGCGCGTGCGCGAGCTGCTCGGCAAGCGCCGCTTCCACTCCGAGATGCGCCGGCGCACGAGCGAGCCCGGCGTCGCGGCCGGCCTCGCGTGGACGCCGGTGGGCGGCGACGTGCTGTTCGTCGAGGCGTCGGCGATGCCCGGCAAGGGCCGCCTGACGACGACCGGCCAGCTCGGCGACGTCATGCGCGAGTCGGCGCAGGCGGCGCTCACGTACGTGCGCGCACACCCGCCGCAGGGCATCGACGACGAGTGGTTCGCCACCCACGACATCCACGTGCACGTCCCCGCCGGCGCGACGCCGAAGGACGGTCCCAGCGCCGGCGTGACGATCGTGACCGCGCTCGTCTCGCTGCTGTCGGGCCGGGCGATGCGCGACGACACCGCGATGACCGGCGAGGTGACGCTGACCGGCCAGGTGCTGCCGATCGGCGGACTGAAGGAGAAGGCGCTCGCCGCGCAGCGCGCGGGGCTGCGGCGCGTGATCGCGCCGGCCGAGAACGAGGCCGACGCCGACGAGATCCCCGAGCACCTGCGTCAGGAGCTCGAGTTCGTGTTCGTGCGCGACGTGGACGAGGTGCTGAACGCGGCTCTGCCGCAGGGTGCGATGGGCAACGGCCGGGTATATGCTGGCCGAAGGTCCCGACAAGCGACCCGAGGGAAGTGAGAATGGCAGCGAAGTCCAAGGCCGCGAAGGCGGGAAGCGCAGCACTTGCCGTCAAGAGCAGCCCCTACGTGCAGCGCCTCATGCAGGACGAAGAGCTGCGCGACAACCTGAAGACGGCGTTCGACTCCGCGCGGGTCGCCATCGACCGTCTGGGCAACGGCAAGACGCCGGCGAAGGTGATCCTCGACGACAAGAAGTTCCAGAAGGAGCTGCACAACGCTTCGGAGGCGCTGCGCGATGCTGCGCAGGCGCTGCGCGAGGGCCCCAAGAAGAAGAAGAAGCGCCGGGGCCGCAAGCTGCTCGTGCTCGTCGTGGCCGCCGGGCTGGCGCTCGCGCTGAGCGAGGGGCTGCGCAACAAGGTGCTCGACCTGCTGTTCGGCGCGGAGGAGGAGTTCGACTACACGTCGACCACCGCTCCCTCGTCGCCGCCGCCGGCGCCCGCGCCGACGGCCTCCTAGTCCCGCGGCCGCCGAGCCGCATCCGATGTCCGAAGGCGCCTCCCGGGGCGCCTTCGTCGTGTCGGGCGCAATACGCTGATGAGCGTGGAGGCCGCTTCGACCCGCACCCTCTCCAACGACAAGGCCCAGCGCATCGTCGACGCCATGCGCAGCTCGGTCGCGCGCCGCGGGGTGGCCGGCTCGACGTTCGACCACGTCGCCCGCGAGGCGGGCGTGTCGCGCGGGCTGCTGCACTACTACTTCGGCACCAAGGAGCGGCTGCTGACCGAGGTGGTGCGCCGCGACTTCGAGCTGAAGATGGCGGCGCTGGAGGCCGCGCTGGAGCAGGCGCAGACCGCCGACGACGTCATCTCGCTGCTGGTCGCCTCGCTCGAGGACCTCGTCGTGAACGACCGCGATCTCGTCGCCGTCGGCTTCGAGCTGTTCTCGCTCGCCCAGCGCAACCCGGAGATCGCGGCCGAGTACGCGGAGCTGCAGAACGGGATGCGCCGCCACATCGTCACGGTGCTGGCCGACAAGCACGAGCAGGGCGTCCTGCACCTGGCCGCCTCGCCCGAGGCCGTCGTCGAGGTGCTGCTGTCGCTGGCCGACGGGCTGTCGCTGCGGATGCTGCTGGAGCCCGACCGCGACCACGCCGAGACGATCGCGGCCGGCGTCACCGCGGTCCGCGCGATCATCGCCTGAGATGCGCGGCGGCGGGCGGTCGCTGGGGATCGCGATCGTGGCCGCGCTGTGCGTGGCCGGGGTCGTCGCCGCGTTCCTGCTGCTGCGCCCGGCCGACGATCCGCCGCCGCTGCCCCCGGTGGCGGCGGTCGCGTTCGACACCGGCGGGCTGGAGCAGGCGCTCGCGGGACGGGCGCAGGAGCTGCGCGCGCGGGAGGCGGTGGGGACGGGCGAGCTCGACGCGCTGCTGGCGCAGGACCCGCTCGACCTGGCGATCCCCGAGGTGTCCCAGGCGGGCGTGACGCTGAACGACGTGGCGGTGCGCCGCCAGGGGGCCGAGGCGGCGGCGGAGGCGACCGTGGACGTGGCCCAGATCGCGGCGGCGGCGCCCGTCGACGTCGACGACCTGCGCTACGACGCCGGCGCGTCGCGCCCGGGCGAGCTGGTGTTCCGCGGCGAGGCGGGCGCGTTCGGCGTGTCGCTGCCGGTGAGCGTGCGGGTGGTCGTGCGCGACGGCGCGCTCGTCGCCGAGCCCGAGGGCGTGCCGGTCGGCACGACCGTGCTGTTCGACGACCCGCGCGTGCGGGTCACCGGCGTGCGCGCGACCGAGCTCGGCGACGGGCGGCTGCGGCTGCGGGTGACCGCGAGCGTGGCCTGACGGGGCGGCTCAGCCGAGCAGGCGGCCGAGCTTCAGCAGCACGCGCGGGTCGCCCGACGGGCGCATGCGCCGCTGCAGCATGAGCTTCAGCGGGTTGGCGCGGCGGGCGGTGACGTCGGCGAAGTCGTCATAGGCGACGCGCAGCGTCACGTCGGGCCGCGGGGCGCGGCCGGGCGCGACGGCCGTCGACCCGTTGTCGCAGCGCAGGTACCAGGGCTCGGCGTCGGGGAAGTCCCACTGGACCGTCGTCCCGGGCGGGACCACGCTCGGGTCGGCCTGGCGGCGGATCGTGTCGAACACGAGCGCCATCGTGTCGGGGTCGCGGTCGGCCGGCTCGGGGCGCTTGGGGCCGATCAGCCCGGCCCTCAGGAGCCGCAGCCCGCGCGCGGCGCGCTCGCGCGGCGGCAGGTCCATCGGCAGCGGGAAGCGCGGCAGCTCGTCGACGGGCAGTCCGATCGCGCGCAGGCGCGCCTCCTGCATCCGCGCGCCCTCCTCGTAGAGGTCCTCGAGCGTGAAGCCGAAGGCGGTCGTGTACGTGTCGTCGCCGCCGGGCGGCAGCGCGACCGCGGTCGTCCAGGGCAGCACCTCGCGGATCGTCTCGACGATCGCGTCGGCGCAGCCGGCGTCCTGCTCGCACAGGTCGGCGAGCAGGCGCACGCCGAACGCGATGTGGCGCTGCTCGTCGAACGCGACGTTCGCCATCCCGGCCCGGAAGCCGGGCAGCAGGTCGTACTCGGTGAGGTAGCGCTCGATCATGTGCTGGCCCGGCTGGGCCAGCGAGCCCTCGACGATGATGTGGTAGAGCGTCACCGCGGCGGCGAGCTTGCGCGGCGAGCGGTCCCGGCGCAGCTCGTCGGCCATCCGGTCCAGGCGGCCGAACACCTTGCGGTGGCCCCACGTGAGCTGGTCCGCGGTGGCGGCCAGCGTGCCGCCCGGCGTGCCGTCGCCCCGGCCCACCACCTCGTTCATGAAGCGCTGGAAGAGGACGGAGTGGCGCGCCTCGTCGACCTGCTGGGTGGTGAGGAAGTACTTCTGCTCCTCCAGCGGCGCCGCGTCGATGTACGGCGACAGGTCGTCGGCGACCGCGTCCTCGCCGTGGAAGAACAGCGAGTACAGCCACAGCGCGCTGCGGCGCTGCTCGGGCGTCATCCTCTCGTGCCAGTCGATGCGATCCTGGCTGAAGTCGATCTCGGTCGCCCGCCAGTTGCCGCGCTCCCACCGCGCGTACAGGTCCGTGTAGGAGATCTGCTTGGTCGCTGCCGGGACGGAGACCCTCATGGGCGGAGCGTAGCTCCTGACTGGCCGTTCAGCCAGTCGGGTGGCGCGCGGGGCGCCGCCCGCGCGTCGGGACGGCCCGGAGGGGGACGTGTGGCACATGGCGTCCGGATAGCGGCTGTCATGTGCCACACGTCGCCGGGGTGGCCGGGTGAGGGACGGGGGCCTGGGGAGGCCGGCGAGCGCGGCGGCGGGGCGATGGCGTGCGGGCGTCGAGGGCCCTCGTCGTGGGTCAGCCGGTCGGCGGCGCGATCGCCGCCCGGCAGTCCGGCGGCGGACGGCTCAGCCGAGCTTGGGCGAGCGCCAGGGCGCGGCCAGGCGGCCGGCCAGGTGCTCGGGCAGCGCGTCGATCGCGACCCGCTCCTGCTCGAGCGTGTCGCGGTCGCGCACCGTCACCGTGCGGTCCTCGAGGGTCTGGTGGTCGATCGTCACGCACCACGGCGTGCCGATCTCGTCCTGGCGGCGGTAGCGCTTGCCGATCGAGCCGCCCTCGTCGTACTCGACCTGCATGCGCCGGCGCAGGAGGTCGACGATCTCGCGGCCGACCTCGGGCTGGCCGTCCTTGCGCACGAGCGGCAGCACCGCGACCTTCACGGGCGCCAGGCGCGGGTGCAGCTTCAGCACGGTGCGGGTCTCCCCGTTGACCTCCTCCTCGTCGTAGGCGTCGACGAGGAACGCGAGCGTGGCGCGGTCGGCGCCGGCGGCCGGCTCGATCACCGCGGGGATGTAGCGCTCCTTGGTCTGCTGGTCGAAGTACTCGAGCTTCTCGCCCGAGTGCTCGGAGTGCTGCGTGAGGTCGAACGTGCCGCGGTTGGCGATGCCCTCCAGCTCCGACCAGCCGATCGGGAACAGGTACTCGACGTCCGCGGTGCCCGACGAGTAGTGGCTGAGCTCGTCGGGGTCGTGCTCGCGCAGGCGCAGGTGGTCGGGCCGCAGGCCGAGCTCGACGTACCAGTCGAAGCGGGCCTGCTTCCAGTAGTCGTACCAGCGGGGCGCGTCGGGCGGCGGGACGAAGAACTCCATCTCCATCTGCTCGAACTCGCGCGTGCGGAAGACGAAGTTGCCGGGCGTGATCTCGTTGCGGAACGACTTGCCGACCTGCGCGATCCCGAACGGCGGCTTCTTGCGCGACGTCTGCAGGACGTTCTTGAAGTTCACGAAGATGCCCTGCGCGGTCTCCGGGCGCAGGTAGACGGTGGCGCCGGCCTCCTTCACCGGGCCCATCGTCGTCTCGAACATCAGGTTGAAGTCGCGCGGCTCGCTCAGCTCGCCGCCGCAGACCGGGCACGTGGTCTGGCCGGGGTCGAGGTGATCGGCGCGGAAGCGGCGCTTGCACTCGCCCAGGCACTGCACGAGCGGGTCGGTGAAGCCGGCCAGGTGGCCGGAGGCCTCCCACGTCTTCGGGTGCTGGAGGATCGCCGAGTCGAGGGCGACGATGTCGTCGCGCTCCTGCAGCATCGCCTGCCACCAGGCGTTCTTGACGTTCGTCTTCAGCAGCACGCCGTAGTGCGCGAAGTCGTACGTCGAGCCCAGCCCGCCGTAGATCTCGCCGGTGGGGAAGATGAATCCGCGGCGCTTCGTGAGCGCCACGATCTTGTCCATGGTGACCGCGTCGGAGGGCATGCCGGCGGCGGACTCTACAATCCCCGGCTCGATGCCCATCTACGAGTATCGCCGCCAGGACGGCACCACCTTCGAGATCCTCCAGTCGATCACGGACGAGCCGTTGACCGAGGACCCGGAGACCGGGCAGCCGGTCGAGCGCGTGCTGCACGCGCCCGCCGTGCACTTCAAGGGGTCGGGCTTCTACAACACCGACTACGGCACCCGCAAGCGGGCGCGCGAGCAGAAGGCGTCGGCCGACAACGGCACGGACAAGTCCTCCTCGGGCACGTCCGAGTCCAAGAGCGACTCGGGCTCGTCGTCGAGCAGCAGCACGTCGTCGAGCGACTGACGGCGCCGGCGATGGTCTCGGCGCCGGTCGCGGAGCGCCTCGCCGGCTATCCGCGGCTGCGCTACATGGGCTCCAAGCACCGGCTGGCCCCGACGCTGGCGGCGATCTTCGACGACCTCCCGCCCGGCCCGGCCGTCGACGCGTTCTCGGGCAGCGGCGTCGTGGCCTACACGCTGAAGGCCACCGGCCGCAGCGTGCTGGCCAACGACCACCTCGCGTTCGCGGCCACGATCGCGCAGGCGGTGGTGGCCAACGACGGCGACCGGCTCGAGCCCGACGACGTCGAGCGGATCTGCTCGGGCAACCGCGACGGGCGCGACTTCATCGCCACGACGTTCGCCGGGCGCTACTTCCCCGAGGCCGACCTGCGCTTCCTCGACGCCGCCTGGTCGCACGTCGACGAGCTGGACGGCAACCGCCGCGCGCTCGCGCTCGCCGCCCTGTGCCTGGCCGCGGCCTGGAAGCAGCCGCGCGGCGTGTTCACGATCACGACCCCGCGCTACGACGACGGCCGCCGGCAGCTGCGGATGCCGCTGGAGGCGCTCTTCCGCGAGGCGGTCGGCGCCTACAACGCCGCCGTGTTCCCCGGCGGCGGGCCGCGATCGGCGGCCTCCTGCGCCGAGGTGTTCGACCTCGACCCCGAGGGCGTCGCGCTCGCCTACCTCGACCCGCCGTACGCCCCGCCGCGCGACGACACCTGCTACGTCAAGCGCTACCACTTCCTGGAGGGGCTGGCGACGTACTGGCGCGGCCAGGAGATCATGTGGGAGACGAAGACCCGCAAGCTGCGCAAGCGCCACACGCCGTTCGCGCACCGGGCGACGGCCGCCGAGGCGCTGGACCGCCTGTTCGGGCACTTCGCCGACGGCGCGCTCGTCGTCTCCTACGGCTCCAACGCCGCGCTGGGCGCCGGCGACCTGGAGCGCCTGCTGCGCCGCCACCGCCGCGCGGTGCGGCGCGTCGAGGTCGCCCATCGCTACGCGTTCGGCACGCACGCCGCCGCCGGCCGCCGCGTCGCGACGGAGTACGTGCTCGTCGCGACCTGACCCGTCAGCCGTCGAGGAACGCCCGGACCGCCGCGTCCTTGTCGGCCTCCGGCACCACGCCCGTGAGCGTGCCGAGCACGTGCGTCTCGGCGCTGCCGCCGATCGCCATCGCCGCGAACACGGCGGCCAGCGTCGGCCCGCTCATGTCCGACTGGAACGCGCGCGGCGTGCGCCAGCCCACCAGCGGCAGGCGGTAGAACGCGCCGTGGGGGATGCCGAACAGGCCGCCCGGGGTCGTGAGCTTGTCCTTCATCGCCGTCAGCAGGAACTGCTGGCGGCGGGCGCGGTCGAGGTCGCTCTCCTGCGGGCGGCACAGGTTCTTGCGGGTGCGGGCCAGCGCGAGCGCCTGATCGCCGTCGATGTGGGTCTTCCCGCGCCGCAGGCGCAGCGTGAAGCCGCCGTTGCGGCGGCCGCCGTTGATCTTCGAGAACACGCACTTGCCCTCGTAGGTGACGCCGCCGAGCGCGTCGATGAGCCCGGGGAAGCGCTCGAAGTCGACCTCGATCACGTGGTTGATCTCGATGCCCAGGTACTCGCGCACGGTCTCGATCGCCAGCGGCGCGCCGCCGTATGCGTACGCGGCGTTGATCTTGCTGGCGCCGTGGCCGGGGATGTCGACGATCGTGTCGCGGGCGATCGACAGGCGGCTGTTGTGACCGCCGCCGACGCGCAGCAGCATGATCGAGTCCGAGCGGCTGGGGCCGCTGGTCGACGCGCCCGGCTCGGCGTTGCCCTCGGTGCGCCGGTCGGAGCCGAGCACGAGGACGTTGGTGGCCGACCACAGCGGGAAGCCGCCGTCGTCGAGCGCCGCCTTCGTCTCGTCGGACACGCTGCCGGCCTGGATCTGGGCGCTGACGAGGAACAGCACGAGCGACAGCAGGATCCAGCCGAAGAACAGGCCGACGACCCAGCGCAGCGCGCGACCCCAGGTCCACGGCCTGCGCGTGCCGGGGATCCGCAGGCCGCGCCGGGGCGGGCGCGGGCCGCGCTCGCCGTCTTCCGGACGGCCGGCGTGGCGGCGCAGCTCGGCGATCGCGTCGCCCTCGCGCCGGGGCAGCAGGCGCGGTCGCGCTCGGTACTTCGTGTAGCTGGGCGGCGGGTCGTGGGGGTGGGGCGCCCGCGCCGCGGATGGGGGCGGATGGGACGGCTCGTCCCGCCCCGGGGCGTCCGACATGGCGCTGTATGGTGGCGAAGGTGCCTAAAGGGTGCGTGATCGGTGTGGACCTCGGCGGCACCAAGCTGCTGGCCGGCGCCGTCGATCCCGCACTGCGCGTGCACCATCGCGCCCTGCGCTCCTCGCGCGGCGAGGACACCGCGGAGGTGCTCGCGATCATGGAGGGCGCGATCCGCGAGGCGGTCGAGGCCGTCGACGGGCCGGTCGACGCCGTCGGCATCGGGATCCCGTCCACGATCGACGCCTCCCGCGGCGTGTCCGTCTACGCCACGCACCTGCCGCTGGCCGGCGTGCCGGTGGCGGCGCTGCTGGCCGAGCGGCTCGACCTGCCGGTGTTCATGGACAACGACGCCAACCTGGCGCTGCTGGCCGAGCACCGCGCCGGCGCCGCCGAGGGCGCCCGCAACGCGCTGATGCTCACGCTCGGCACCGGCATCGGCGGCGGCATCCTCATCGACGGCGACCTGTACCGCGGCTCCCAGGGCGCGGCCGGCGAGCTCGGCCACATCGTGGTCGAGCAGGACGGCCCGCCGTGCCAGGGCAACTGCCCCAACCGCGGCTGCCTGGAGGTGATGGCGTCCGGCTCGGCGCTCGTGCGCGAGGCGACCGCGATGGCGGGCCGGCGGCCGCGGTCGGCGCTGGGGCGCACGCTCGCGGAGGGCCGCGGCATCACCGGGCCGCTGGTCACCGAGCTCGCCCACGACGGCGACGAGGCCGCGCGCGACGTCCTCGCGCTCGTCGGCCGCCGCCTGGGCGTCGGGATGTCGAGCCTCGTCAACGTCTTCAACCCCGACGTGATCGTGATCGGCGGCGGGGTCGTCGCCGCCGGCGACCTCGTGCTCGGGCCCGCCCGCGAGGAGATGGTCGCCCGCGGGCTGCCGCCCGCGCGCGACCACGCGCGGGTCGTCGCCGCGCACTTCGGCGAGGAGTCGGGGATGCTCGGGGCCGCGCTGCTGGCGCGCGAGTCGGTCGACCAGCGGGCGGCCGCGTGAGCGCCGGGCGCCTCGTCGTCTGCCCCACGCCGATCGGCAACCTCGAGGACGTGACGCTGCGCGTGCTCGCGGCGCTGCGCGAGGCCGACGTCGTCGCCTGCGAGGACACGCGCCGCACCCGCGTGCTGCTCGACCGCTACGGCGTGTCGGCGCGCCTCGTCAGCTACCACGAGCACAACGAGCGCGCACGGGCCGCCGAGCTGGTCGAGCGGATGCGCGAGGGCGCGGTCGTCGCGCTCGTCTCCGACGCCGGGATGCCGCTGGTGAGCGACCCCGGCTACGTGCTCGTGGAGGCGTGCGTCGCGGCGGGCCTCGCGGTCGAGGTGCTGCCGGGCCCCAGCGCCGCGCTGGCGGCGCTCGTCGCCAGCGCGCTGCCCGCCGACCGCTGGCGGTTCGCCGGCTTCGTGCCGCGCAAGGAGGCCGATCGGGCGGCGCTGTGGTCGGCCGCGGAGACCGTCGTCGCGTTCGAGTCGCCCAAGCGGCTGGCCGCGACGCTCGCGTCGCTCGCCGCCGCCGACCCGCAGCGGCCGGTCGCGGTCTGCCGGGAGCTGACGAAGGTGCACGAGGAGGTCGTGCGCGGCAGCGCCGGCGAGCTGGCCGAGCGCTACGCGGCCGAGGAGCCGCGCGGCGAGATCGTCCTCGTCGTCGGGGCGGCGCCCGAGGGCGCCGCGGACCGCGCGCGGGCGCTCGACGCGCTGGCCCGCCTCGTCGAGGCCGGCGCGCGGGTGCGCCCGGCCGCCGCGGTCGTCGCCGAGCTGACCGGCGTGCCCGCCAACGAGCTGTACCGGGCGCTGCGGGCCTAAGCGATCGGCGAGGCGAGGGAACCCCCCGATTCGCGCTCGGCGGCGCGGACGTAGCGTCGCCGCCATGCCTCTCCTACCGAAGCTCCTCGCGGCCGCGGCCGCGCTGATCCTCCTGCCCGCCGCGTCGGCCGCCGCCCAGGCGCCGGCCGCCACGATCACGATCGACGACGGTCGCGCGGGCATCGAGGGCGTCGACGGCCACGGCTGGACCACCGTGACGGTCCAGGCCGGGAAGCCGACCGACTTCGCCGTCGTCGCGCTGCGCGCCGGCGCCGACACGACCGGGTTCGCCAACGCGATCGGCAAGCTCGCGCCCGACGGGATCGGGCGCTGGGGCGCCTGGCTGATGGGCGGCTCGGCCCGGCCCGGCGCGCCGTACACGTCGACCGTGAACCTCACCCCGGGGCAGTACGCGATCGTGACCTTCGGCCGCAAGAGCACGGAGTGGGTCGGCGGGTTCGGCGTCCGCGACGTCCCCACCGGCGCGCCCGCGCCCGAGGCCGGCGCGGAGATCGAGTTGCGCGACTTCCGCTTCGTCGCGCCCGAGGCGGTCGACCCGGCCGCCGGCATCACGATCGTCAACCGCGGCCGCCAGCTCCACGAGACGGTGATCGCCAAGGTCAAGGGGCCGGTGAGCACGGCGGTGCGCCTCGCGCGCCAGGGCCGCTTCCAGAAGATCCGCTTCGCGGGCATGCCGCAGCAGGCCGTCGGCCTCGTCTCCCCGGAGACGACGAACGTCGTCACGCCGCGCCTGGCGCCGGGCCGCTACCTGCTCGTGTGCGCGTACGGGGACCGCGGCAGCCGCAACAAGCCGCACTCGGTCCTGGGCATGGCGCAGGCGATCACGATCCGGTGAGCGCGCCGATGACGATGCGAACCCTCCGTCTCGCCGCCGCGGCCTGCGCCGCGGCGGCGGGCATCGCCGTGCTCGTCCCCGCCGCCGCCCAGGCGCAGAAGGTGCCGAAGGTCGTCGAGCGCACGTTCGTCCTGGAGGAGGCGTCCGTCAACCGCGAGGTCGAGTGGCACTACCTCGACTCCGAGACGCGCGACCGCTGCGCCACCTGGACCGACGCGACGGGCCTCGAGCGCACCGCGTACTCGCTGGAGAAGCCGGTCCGTCACAAGCTGATCGCGGTGGGCCGCAAGGTCGCGCTCCTGCCGGAGAAGCTCATGCGCATGGAGGGCCAGGTCACCCGCAAGGCCGACTGGGACGAGCACCTGCCCGAGTGCGGCACGTGCGGCGGCGAGCTGGGCGACTGCGTGGGCCGGGCCGATCCGCCCCTGGAGCCGATCGTGCGGCCCGACTGCGGGACGCGGAAGCTGACGGCGCCGCAGCTCCACTTCGTGATGGTGCCCAAGCGCTCCGAGCCGCCGGACGACGAGCTCATCGGGCTCGTTCCCAACGTCGCGCACGTCAACGCCGACGTGGTGCCCAACGCGCCCGAGTTCAAGCGGTGCCCGCCGACCCAGCCGGGCGGGCCCGGGCTCCCGCACCGCCAGGGCCTCGGCGTGCGGTTCACCAAGGAGTACCGCCAGCTGCTCACGGTGCGCCCCGGCGGGACCGTGCGCTTCAAGGGCAGCTCGAAGATCGGGCACGTCGTCCCGTTCCAGGACTGGTCGGGCGGACGGTTCACCGAGGTCGGCACGTGCCCGTCGCTGAGCGGCGCCGGCCGCCAGGTGTGCGACACCGTGCACGTCGAGGCGACGTTCCGGCGGATCGCCTGATCAGGCCCCGACCGGCTCGCGCTCGCCGCCCAGCAGCGTCGCGAGCTGGGTGCGCGAGCGCAGGTCGAGCTTGCGCATGATCGCGCCGACGTGGTGCTCGATCGTCTTCGGGCTCAGGAACAGCGCGGCGGCGACCTCGCGGTTCGTGAGCCCGTCGGCGACGAGCAGCGCGACCTGCAGCTCGTGCGGCGTCAGCTCGGCGACCGGCGCGGACGGCGCGGCGGCGGCGTGCTCGCCGCCGGTCGCGCGCAGCTCGCCCGCCGCCCGCGCCGCCCACGGCTCGGCGCCCAGGCGCTCGAAGGCGGTCAGCGCGGCCTCCAGCGGCGCGCGCGCCTCGGCCCGCCGGCGCGCCCGGCGCAGCCGCTCGCCGAGCACGAGGTCGCCGCGGGCCTGCTCGAACGGCATCGCGGGCAGCGCCGGGGGCGGCGCGTCGTCGTCCAGCATCGCCCGGCAGCGGGCGGCGGCGGCGTGCGCCCAGGCGCCGCCGGTGCGCGCGGCGGCGCCGGCGAGCGCCGCGGTCTCGCGCTCGGCGTCCTCGCGGCGTCCGGCCCGCAGCAGCGCCTCGACGTGGTCGCCGGCCATCAGCGTGGTCGCCGGCTCGCCGTAGCCGCCGGCCCGGGCCGTCTCCGCGGCCGCGTCCAGCCACGCCAGCGCGGCGTCGGCGCGGCCCGCGGTCAGCTCGGCGAACCCGAGCGCGGCGCGGGCCTGCATCGCCGTGGCGGCACCGCCGGCGGTCTCGGCCAGCGCGAGCGCCTCGGCGCCGTGGTCGCGCGCGGCGTCCAGGCGCCCGGTCCCGGCCTCGGCGCGGGCGAGCGTCGGCAGCGTGACCGCCAGCAGCGGGAGCTGGCCGGTCTCGCGCGCCAGCCGCACGGCCTCGTCGGCGTCGGCGAGCGCGGCCGCCCAGCGGCCGCGGCGCCAGCGCACCTGGGCGCGCACGTCCAGCGGGTAGATCAGGCGGCCGGGGGCGCCCGCCCGGCGGGCGGCGTCGACCATCCGGTCGCAGACGCGCTCGGCGTCGTCGAAGCGCTCCATCCAGGCCAGCGCGGTCGCGCCCATCGCCACCAGCTCCGCGGTCTGGGCCAGCGGGTCGGCCGCCTCCAGGATCGGCGCGGCGGCGTCGAGCAGCGGCTCGCCCTCGGCGCGCCGGCCGAGCGCGACGAGCGTGCTGCCGGTGGCCAGCCCGGCCAGCATCTCGACCTCGGCGGCGCCGGCGGCCGCGGCGGCCTCCCGCGCGCGGCCGGCCAGCTCGAGCAGCGCCGCGGTGTCGCCGCCGACCATGTGCGCCATCGCGGCCTCGAGCAGCAGCAGCCCCGCGGCGGCGTCCTGCCCGGCCGCGGCGGCCTGCGCGGCCAGCGCCTCGACGCGCCGCGCGCCGCCCAGCGGGTCGCCGGTGCGCATGTCGACGCGGGCGCGCACGAGCTCGGCGGTCGCGGCGGCCTCGGGCGCCGGGGCGTGGCGGGCCGCGCGGTCGGCCAGCTCGCCGGCGAGCGCGAGCTGCCCGCCCAGCGTCGCGTCGACCGCCGCCTCCAGCTCGCGGCCGGCGCGGGCGGCGGGGTCGGCGGTCAGCTCGGCGGCCCGCACGCCGGCGCGCGCCGCCTCCACGTGGGCGCCGCGCGCGCGGGCGTCGCGCGCCGCGGCGGCGAGGGCGTCGGCCGCCTCCGCGTCGGGGCCGGTGGCCGCGTGCGCCAGGTGCCAGGCGCGGCGGGCGGGGTCGGCGACCGCGCCGGCCAGCGCGCGGTGGGCGGCCCGGCGGGCCGACGCGGGCTGGTCGTGGTAGGCGGCGGCCGCCAGCAGCGGATGGCGCAGGGCCGGGGCGGCCGCGTCGCCGGCCAGCAGCCCGGCGTCGCGGGCGGCGTCCAGCGCGTCGGCCGGCAGGTCCAGCGCGGCGAGCGCGGCCCGGATCGCGTCGGGCGACGCGTGGCCGGCCGCGGCGACGACGCACAGCGCCCGGCGGGCGGGGTCGGGCAGCGCGTCCAGGCGCCGGGCGAAGCCGTCGCGCAGCTCGGCGCCGGCGCGCAGCGGCGCCGCCGGGTCGATCGCGCCCGCGCGCTGCTGCGGCGTCAGCCGGCGGCGCAGCTCCAGCAGCGCGAGCGGGTTCCCGGCGCCCGCGTCGACCACCGCCTCGACGGCGGCCGGCGCCAGCGGCGGGCCGGGGTCGTCGGGCGCGTCGCGCACGAGCGCGACCGCGCTGTCGCGGTCCAGCGGGTCGAGCGTCAGGCGCTCGAGCTCCGGGGCGTCGATCGGCTCGCCGTCCCCGTCGCGGGCGGCCAGCAGCACGCCCAGCCCCTCCCAGGAGGCGCGGCGGGCGGCGAACAGCAGCGCGTCCCGGGTGGCGGCGTCGAGCCAGTGGACGTCGTCGGCGACCACCAGCACCGGGCCCTCCTCGGCGGCCCCGCCGAGCAGCGCGAGCAGCGCGGCGGGGACCGCGAAGCGGTCGCCGGGCGGGGCGTCGGCGAGCGCGAGCGCGCCGTGCAGCGCCAGCCGCCGCGGCTCGGGCAGCGCGTCGGCGAGCGGGAGGATCGGGCCCGCGAGCTCCAACAGCCCGGCGTAGGGGAGGTCGGTCTCGCCCTCGAAGCCGCGCGTGCGCAGCACGCGGACGTCGCCCGCCTGGGCGACGGCGTCGTCGAGGAGCGTGGACTTGCCGATGCCGGCGGGTCCTTCCACCAGCAGGGCGAAGCTGCGGCCGCCTCGCATGGCCTGGACCTGCGAGGCGATGCGGGCGCGCTCCCGTGCGCGTCCGTGGATCATCGCGCCGCAGTGTAGGAGCGGGCCGCTACTGGGCGGCCAGTACGCGCACGAGCTCCACGCGGGAGCCCACGCCGAGCCGCCGGTACAGGGCGCTGAGGCGCCGCTCGACGGTCTTCTCGCTGACGTACAGCTCGGCGGCGATCTCGCGGTTGGTGGCGCCGGCGGCGACGAGATGGCAGATGCGGTGCTCCTCGGCGCTGAGCACGACGTCGCCCGCGTCGGGCGCGCCGACGTCGACGGCGGCACGGGCCCGCTGCGCGGCCTCGGGGGCGCCGAGCGCGTCGAAGGCCGCCGCGGCGGCGAGGAGATGGGGGCGGGCGTCGGCGCGGCGCCCGGCGGCGTGCAGGCGCTCGCCGATCGCGCGCTCCGTGCGGGCGCGCTCCAGCGGGAGCCGCAGCCCGTCGAGCGCGTCGAGCGCGGCCCGCGCCAGGGCGTCGATCCGCTCGGGCGGCGCCAGCAGCACGCGCCCGCGCGCCACGACCGCGCGGCCGTAGGCCGATCCGCCGGCGGCGGATCGGCGGTCGAGCTCCTCGAGCTCCTCGGCGGCCTCCGCGTGGCTGCCGCGCTCGGCCAGCGCCTCGACGAGCGGCCCGGCCCAGCACGAGCAGGCGAGCTGGGTCAGGCCGCCGGCGCGCTCCAGCCGCGCGGCCTCGCGCCCCGCGGCCGCCGCCGCGTCGAGGCGCCCGTCGAGCAGCTCCACCTCCGCGAGCGCGGCCTGCGCGTGGACGGCGATGCCGTCGGCCCGGTCGGCGATCGCGATCGCCAGCGCCTCGCCGGCGTGCCGCCGCGCGTCCTGCCGCGCGCCGCGCCACGCCTCGACGCGGGCCAGCACCGCCAGCGTGAACGCGAGCATCGTGCGCTGGCCGGTGGCCTGCGCCAGGTCGACGGCCGCGCGCGCGTCGTCCAGCGCCGCGTCCCAGCGCCCGCGCCGGAACGCGAGGTCGGCCCGCACGCTGAGCGGGTAGGGCAGCCGCGCGGTCGCGCCCGACGCCTCGGCCGCGGCGATCATCCAGGCCAGGATCCGCTCGGCCCGCGCGTGCGCGCCGATCCACATCGACGACTGCGCCGCCATCCCGACGATCTCGGTCGAGGCGAGGGGGTCGACGGCGGTCAGGTCGGGCATGAGCGCCTCGAGCGCCGCGTCGCCGGCCGCGTCCTCGCCGCGGGCCAGCAGCAGCTCGGCGGCGACCAGCTCGGCCAGCACGGCGACGGGCCCGCCGGCCCGTGCGGCGGCGGCGCGGGCCAGTTCGATCGCGCGATCGTGCTCGGCGACGTCGCCGGTCATCATCGGCGCGACCGCCGCCTCCAGGCGCAGCGCGGCCGCGCCGGCGTCGTCGCCGGCCCGCTCGCAGCGCTCGGCCTGGCGGGAGAGGGCCGCGTAGGCGCGCTGCGGATCGCCGCGGCGCATCGCCAGCGCGCCGCGCAGGCGGGCGGCGGCGACCGGGTCGGCGCCGGCGGCGCGCTCCAGGCGGGCCTGCGCCTCGTCGAGGTCGCCCTCGACGGCGAGCGCCTCCGCGGCGGCGAGCTCGCGCCGGGCGCGGTGGCCGGGATCGACCGTCAGCTCCGCGGCGCGCGCGAGCGCCCGCGCCGCCTCCGCGTGGCCGCCGGCGTCGCGCGCCGCCTGCGCGGCCGCCTCGAGCGCCGCCGCCCGCGCCTCGTCCGGCGCCGGTCCGGCCGCCGCCGCGAGGTGCGCGGCCCGTCGCGGCGCGTCGGGGGCGGTGGCGGCCAGCGCGCGGTGGGCGGCGGCGCGCTCGGCCTCGCCGGCGATCGCGTCGACGGCGGCGCGGACGGACGGGTGGCCGAACGCGACGCGCTCCCCGTCGGCGCGCAGCGCGCCCGCGCGCTCGGCGTCGTCGAGCGCGGCGGCGTCGACGCCCTGCGCGGTGAGCGCGGCCAGCAGCCAGCCGACCGTGAGGTCGTCCTCCATCGCGGCCGCGGTGACCAGCGCCCGGCGCACCGCCGGGGTCGCGGCGGCGACGAGCGCGTGCGCGGCGCGGTCGCCGTCCGGCTCCAGGCGCAGCGCCTCGACGCCCGGCGCGGCGTCGGGGCGGTCGGCGGCCAGCAGGAGGCCGACGCCGCCCGACGGCGGGCGCCGCGCCGCGAACAGCAGCGCGTCGCGCGCGGCGGCGTCCAGGCGCGGCAGGTCGTCGGCGACGACGACGAGCGGCCCGTCGAGCGCGGCCTCGCCCAGCAGCGTCCGCAGCGCGACCCCGGCCGCCAGGCGCGCCCGCGGGTCGGCCGCGTCGGCCGCCTCCAGCGCGCGCGCCTGCGGCTCGGGCAGCCGGTCGCGCGCCGGCGCCAGCGCCGCCGCGAGCGGCGCCAGCGCCCGCTCCAGGCGGACCGCCCGCACGCCCGGCACGGCGGCCGCGGCGTCCAGCAGCGCGCTCGTGCCGGCGCCGGGCGGGCCGTGGATGAGCAGCGCGAAGCCGCGACCGCGGCGCGTTCCCTCGACCCGCGCCCGCACGAGCGCGAGCGCATCCTGGCGTCCTTGCAGCACGCGTCGAGTGTGCCACCTGCGCGGCGGCGTCCGGGCCAGGTTGAGGGAGATCCCCGATCCGGGCGCGGTCAGGCGGGCGCGTCGTCCGGTGGGTGCAGGAAGTCGACCACCGCCAGCACGAGCAGCGCGGTCATGATCACCGCGCTCGCCACGCACCACTGGCAGATCGCGTCGATGACGAACAGCTCCAGGTAGGTCAGGTAGGCGCTGAACGCGAACCCGACGACGGTCATCGCGACCCGCGCCAGCCGCCCCGTCTCGCCGCGCAGCACGACGAGGCTGAGGAGGATCGCCACGTATCCGACGAGGCCGATCAGCGCGACCGGGACCCCGGCGATGTCGGCGTACTCGGACTCCTGCACCGTCTGGCAGCCGTGCCCGACCGCGCACACCGGCTCGCCGCCCGAGTAGTGGACGACGGTCAGGTAGGTGGCGACCCCGAGCCCGGCGAGGGCGAGCGCGGCCATCGCCGCGACGCGACGCGTCATGAGTCGAGCTGGGCCAGCGCGCTCTCGAGCTGGGTGGCGTCGACCCGCTGCGGCGTCTGGCCGGAGCGGCCCACCAGGAACGACGGCGTGGAGTCGATGCCGTTGGTCTGCGCGAGCGCCTGGTCCTCGCTGAGGCGGTCCAGCACGGCGTCGCTGTCGCGGGCCTTCATGGCCTGCTCGACGTCGACGCCGGGGATCGCGCCCGCGATCCGGCGCAGGTAGTCGTCGGTGGCGTAGCCGCTGTTCTCGGCGCCGTGGTTGGCGTAGACGAGCTCGATGAAGTCGAACATCCGGTTCTGCTCGGCGAGCGCCAGCGCCATCTGGGCCAGGCGGTTGGAGTCCTCGCCGAGGAAGGCGAAGTGGCGGAACTGGAAGCGGGCCTTGCCGGTGCGCACCCAGTCGTTGACGATCCGCGGCATCATCGTGTTGGCGAAGTTCGCGCACGCCGGGCACTGCAGGTCGCCGAACTCGGTGATCGTGATCGGGGCGTCGGGGTCGCCGAGCGTGAAGCCCTCCTGTGGGATGCCGTCGAGCTGCTCCTGGATCTCGGCGGTGGCGTTCACCGTGGCGGTGGGGTCGGTGGCGGCGTTGTCGTCCGACCCGCCGCCGGTGATCAGCACGATCGCCACCACGACGACGACGGCGGCGACCACGATCCCGCCGAGCTGCTGGAGGCGCTTGCGACGTTGGGCGGCCTGGGCGGCCGCGCGCTCGGCGGCCTCGCGCTGGGCACGGGCCTGCGCCCGGCGCTGCTCACGACTGTCCTTGCTCACGGGTCTGGAGGATGGCGACGGTCGGTAAACGTCGCCTCAGGGGTTCACCGCAGAGGTGTCAGCGGGAATCTCCGGGCTCGCGGGCCTGCTCGAACGCGGCACGGGCCTGCGCGACCGCGCGCTCGCGCTCCTCGAGCGTGCGGGCCGCGTCCTGCCGCGCGCGCTCGGCCGCCTCGAGGTCGGCGATGCGCTCCTGCTCGAGCTGCTGCGCCTCCGCGAGCGCCTCGGCCGCGAGCTGACGGGCCCGCTCGGCGCGGGCGAGCGCCTGGTCGGCCCGCTCGACCGCGACCTGGGCGGCGGTGCGCTCGCGCTCGGCGCGGCGCAGGGCGGCGCGCGCCTCGCGCTCGGCGGCGCGGCGGGCGGCGCGGGCCTCGCGATCCGCGCCGGCCGGCGAGGCGCGGCGGGGGCGGGCGGGCCGGTCGCGGCCCGGATGGCCGGCCTGGTCGCCGCCGCCCGGGGCGAAGCGGCCGGCGCGCTCGCCGCCGGGCAGGCCGCCGGGCGGGCGCAGCTCGCGGGTCAGGCGGCCGGCGGCGACGGCGTCGCGGGCCTCCGCGTCGAGCGTCGCGGCCTGCAGCGTCTCGCGCACCTGGTCGCGCAACACGCCGCTGACCGAGCCGCGCTCCTCCTGCAGGATCTGCTCGGCGAGCTGGGTGAGCCGGTCGACCGCCTCCCGGGCGGCCTCGCTGGCGTCGCGCCAGGCGTCGCGGTCGCCGTGGGCCAGCAGCCGCTCGTGCGCCTCCAGCAGGCGCCGGCCGGCGGTGACGAGCGCCTGCGTCCACTCGGGCTCGCGGCGCGAGAGCTGGTTGACCGCCCACGCGGCCGCGGTCGGGCGCGCGAGCGCCTTCACCGCGTCGGCCTCCTCGCGATGGCCCTCCCGGCGCAGGCGCTTGGCGAGCTCGTCGCGGGCGGCGACGAACTCGCCCGGGCGCAGCGCGTAGAGCGCGTCGACCTGCGGCTCCACCTGTGACGAACGAGGCATGGTTCGTGTGCTCTCTCCCCAGGAAGCGTGACGCATGCGCGACGCGGGGGCCAGTCGGGGCCGGGCCGCCCGTACGGTCGCGCCATGTCCGGCCGCCCGCTCGCCGCCCTCCTCGCCGCCCTGACCGCCGTGGCGCTCGCGCCCCCGGCGGCGCTCGCCGCGGGCTGGCGGGCGCCGGTCGACGGGCGCGTGGTCGGGCGCTTCCATCTGGGGCCCGACCCGTTCGCGGCGGGCCAGCGCCGCGGGGTCGACCTGGCCGCGGCGCCGGGTGCGCCCGCGCTGGCGCCGTGTCGCGGACGGGTGACGTTCGCGGGCCGCGTGCCGGGCCGCGCCGGGGTGGCGATCCGCTGCGGGCCGCTCGTGGCGACCGTGCTCGGGCTGGCCGGGCTGGAGGTCGCCACCGGCGACGTCGTGGCGCGCGGCCGCCGGCTGGGCGCCGTCGCCGCCGGCGGCGTCGTGCGCCTGGGCGCGCGCCGGGCCGGCGAGCGGTTCGGCTATCGCGACCCGCTCGCGCTCTTCGCGCCGCGCCGCGCCCCGCGCGGTCCGCACGCGCCGCCGCCGCCGCGGGCGTCGCCGCCCGCTCCCGGTCCGCCCGCCCGCGCGCCCGCGCCCGTCCGCGCCGCCCCGCCGGCGCGCGCGCCGCTGCTGGCGTGGGCCGGCGCGGGGCTCGCCGCGCTCGCGCTGCCCGCAGGCGCGGCCGGCGCCCGCGCCCGTGCGCGGGCCCGCAGGCGCGCGCCCTCGTCCGGGGTCGCGGCGGCGCCCGAGTAGCCTGCGTCGCCGTGCCGTTCTACATCACGACCCCGATCTACTACGTCAACGCGGCACCGCATCTGGGGCACGCGTACACGGCGATCGCCGCCGACGTCCTCGCGCGCCACCAGCGCCAGCGCGGCGAGGACGTCTTCTTCCTCACCGGCACCGACGAGCACGGCGAGCCCGTCGCGATCGCGGCGGAGGAGCAGGGCGTCGCGCCGCTCGAGCTCGCCGACCGCAACTCGCAGCGGTTCCGGGACCTCATGCCGCTGCTGGACGTCTCCAACGACTTCTTCATCCGCACCACCGACCCCGAGCACGTGCGCCGGGTGCAGGAGGTGCTCACCCGCGTGCGCGAGAACGGGTACGTGTACGAGGGCACCTACGAGGGCTGGTACTGCCCGCGCTGCGCCGACTTCAAGACCGAGGCCGAGATCGGCCCCGGCAACACCTGCCCGATCCACAAGATCCCGCTGACGCGCGAGCGGGAGGACAACTACTTCTTCCAGCTCTCCGCCTTCCAGGGCGAGCTGGAGAAGCTGTTCGACGAGCGCCCGGACTTCGTCATGCCGCGCCACCGCTACAACGAGGCGCGCTCGTTCCTGGCCGGCGGGCTGCAGGACGTCAGCCTCACGCGCCCGAAGCTGCGCTGGGGCGTCGAGGTGCCGTGGGACCGCTCGCAGGTGTTCTACGTGTGGTTCGACGCGCTGCTCAACTACTACACGGCGCTCGGGTTCGCGCGCGGCAAGCAGCAGGACCTCACGCACAAGTTCTGGCCGGCGACGTACCACATCATCGGCAAGGACATCCTGAAGTTCCACACGATCTACTGGCCGGCGCTGCTGATGGCGGCCGACCTGCCGGTGCCCGAGCACGTCTTCGTCCACGGCTTCCTGCTGACCCCGTCGGAGGACGGCGGCGAGGGCGAGAAGATGAGCAAGTCGCGCGGCAACGTCATCGACCCGTTCCAGGTCATCGAGGACTTCGGCCCCGACGCGCTGCGCTTCTACCTGGCGCGCGAGGTCGCCTTCGGCCAGGACGGCCCGGTCTCCGAGAGCGGGTTCATGACCCGCTACGAGACCGAGCTGGCCAACGACTACGGCAACCTCGCCAGCCGCACGATCGCGATGATCCTGCGCTACCGCGACGGGCGCCTGCCCGCCACCGAGCACGACCCGGAGCTGACCGCCGAGCTCGACGGGCTGGCCGAGACCGTCTGCGCCCAGCTCGACCGCGCCGAGATCACCACGGCGCTGGAGGAGATCTGGAAGCGCGTGCGGCGCCTGAACCGCTACGTCGAGGAGCGGGCGCCGTGGCAGCTCGCCAAGGACCCCGAGCAGGCCGCCGAGCTCGACCGCGTGCTCGCGACGCTGCACGAGGGCGTGCGCATCGTCACCGTCCTGCTGGCCCCGTACCTGCCCGGCGCGACGGCGAAGCTGATGGCGGCGCTGGGACGCACCGGGCCCGACGACCTGGCCATCGCCGCGGCGCGCTGCGCGCCCGCGCCGATCGAGGTCCAGGCGCTGGAGCCGCTCTTCCCGAAGCGATGATCGACAGCCACACCCACCTCGACAGCTGCGAGCCGCCCAACGACGAGCTCGTCGCGGCGGCCGAGGCGGCGGGCGTCGATCGCATCCTCACCGTGGGCCTCGACGGCGCGACGTGCCGCAGCGCGCTGGCCGCCGCCGAGGCGTTCCCGCAGGTGTGGGCGGCGATCGGCCGCCATCCCAACCTCGCGCACGGCTTCGACGACGCCGACCTGGCCGAGCTGCGGGCCCTCGCCGCCCACGAGCGCTGCGCGGCGATCGGCGAGACCGGCCTGGACTACTACCGCGACCGCGCGCCGCGCGAGGACCAGATGCGCGCGTTCCGCGCCCAGATCGGGCTGGCGCGCGAGACCGGCAAGCCGCTCGTCATCCACACCCGCGAGGCCGAGGAGGACACCCTCGCGGTCCTGCGCGAGGACGCCGATGGGGTCACCGTGATCCTGCACTGCTTCTCGATGCCCGATCACCTCGACGAGGCGCTCGACCGCGGCTGGGTGATCTCGTTCGCCGGCAACGTCACCTACCCGCGCAACGAGGCGCTGGCCGTGGCCGCCGAGCGCGTCCCCGCCGAGCGGCTGCTCGTCGAGACCGACGCCCCGTACCTGACCCCGCAGGCGGTCCGCAAGGAGCGCAACCAGCCCGCCTACGTCGTGCACACGGCGCGGTTCCTCGCGGAGCGGCGCGGCGTCGCCCTGGAGGAGCTCGAGCGCGACCTCGAGCGCACGGCCGCCCGGGTCTTCGGCTGGTGAGCGACGGGCTGCCGTCGCAGCCGAGCCTGCGGCGCCTGGCGCAGTTCCAGGTGCGCCCCAACCGCGAGCTGGGCCAGAACTTCCTCGTCGACTCCAACATCCTCGGCGTCATCGAGCGCGCGGCGGAGCTCGGGCCCGACGACGTGTGCCTGGAGATCGGCGGCGGCCTGGGCGTGCTGTCCGAGCACCTCGCCGCGCGCTGCGCGCACGTCCACGTCGTCGAGGTCGACCGGTCGCTGGAGCCGGCGCTGCGCGACGCGCTCGACCCGCACCCCAACGCCACGCTGCACCTGGCCGACGCGATGACGCTCGACCTGGCCGCGCTGGACCCCGCGCCGACGAAGGTCGTGGCGAACCTGCCGTACGGAATCGCCGCGTCGGCCATCCTGCGCACGATCGAGGAGCTGCCGCAGGTGACCACGTGGGTGGCGATGGTGCAGAAGGAGGTCGGCCAGCGGCTCGCGGCCCGGCCCGGCACGCCCGCCTACGGCATCCCCAGCGTCATCGCCCAGCTCGCCTGCGAGGTGCGGGTCCTGCGCGGGGTGGCGCGCACCGTCTTCCACCCGGTCCCCAACGTCGACTCGGTGCTCGTCGTCCTGCGCCGCACCGGCCCGGCCGCGCCGCCGGCGCTGCGCGCGCTCGTCCAGCAGGCGTTCGCGCACCGGCGCAAGGCGCTGCCGCGCTCGCTGGACCTCGCCCGGCCGGGCACGCGCGACGCGGCCCGCGCCGCGCTGCAGGCGCTCGGGTTCCCGCCCGACGCGCGCGCCGAGCGCCTCGCCCCCGAGGACTTCCGCGCCCTGTACGAGCGCCTCGAGGCGGCCGGGTCATGAGCACCGAGCGGGCGCCCGCGAAGATCAACCTGTGCCTGTTCCTCGGGCCGACGCGCCCGGCGGACGGGCGCCACGAGCTCGTGTCGGTGATGCAGTCGCTGAGCCTCGCCGACGTGCTGACGCTCGCGCCCGCCGCGCCGGGCGCTGACGCCGACGAGGTCGTGTGCCCCGGCGTCGAGGGACCCAACCTGGCCGGGGCGGCGCTCGCCGCGTTCCGCGCCGCGACCGGATGGGCCGCGCCGCCGCACCGCCTGGAGATCGTCAAGCGCGTCCCGGTCGCCGCCGGGATGGGCGGCGGCTCCGGCGACGCCGCCGCCGCGCTGCGCCTCGCCGCGCGGGCGGCCGGCCGCGCGGCCGACGAGGCGCTGCTCATGGAGCTCGCCGCGGGCCTGGGCGCCGACGTCCCCGCCCAGGTGCGCCCCGGGCGCGCGCTGGCCACCGGCGCCGGCGAGCGCGTCGAGCGCCTCGCCGACGGCGCGCCGTTCGGGGTGCTCGTGCTCCCCGGGCGCCGGCCGCTGTCCACCGCCGCCGTGTACGCGGAGGCCGACCGGCTCGGCCTGCCCCGCGACGCGGGGGACCTCGCCGCGCGGCTGGCCGAGGTGCGCGAGGCGCTCGGCCGCCACGGCGACCTGCCCCCGCACCTGTACGTCAACGACCTGCAGCCCGCGGCGCTCGCGCTCGCGCCCGAGATCGCGCAGGCGCTCGACGAGGCGCGCGGCGCCGGCGCCGACGTCGCGATGGTCAGCGGCTCGGGCCCGACCGTCCTCGGCCTGTTCCTCGGCCCACACGGCCCGCGGCGGGCGCGGGCCGCGGCCACGTACGCGCTCGACGGGCGCGACCCGGCGCCGCTCGTCGCCGCGCCCGAGCCGGGGTGGCCCGCGCCGTGAAGCCGCTGTGGCTCATCGGCGCGCTCGCGCTGGCCGTGTTCCTGTGGGTGCGCCGGCGGCACCTCGGGCGCATCGAGATGGCCATCGGCGTGGTCGTGGCGATCGCGGCCGCCGTCTACTCGACCGGGGTCGTCCACCTGCCCAACCTCGAGCACCTCATCGAGGACCTCGGCCGCGCGCTGGGCCCGTGGACGTACCTGCTGGTGGCGGTGATGGCGTTCGCCGAGACCGGCGCGTTCATCGGCCTGATCGCCCCCGGCGAGACGACGATCCTCGTCGGCGGCGTCATCGCGGGCCAGGGCGAGATCGACATCTTCCTGCTGATCGCGATCGTGTGGGTGTGCGCCGTCGCCGGCGACGTGACGAGCTTCCTGCTCGGCCGCCGGCTCGGGCGCGACTTCCTCGTGCGCCACGGCCCCCGCTTCCAGATCACCCCGCCGCGCCTGCGCCAGGTCGAGCACTTCTTCGAGCGCCACGGCGGCAAGGCCGTGCTGATCGGGCGGTTCGTCGGCCTCATCCGCGCCGTCGCGCCGTTCATCGCCGGCTCGTCGGGCATGTCGATGCGGCGCTTCCTGCCCTACGACATCATCGGCGCCGGGCTGTGGGGCACCACCTTCTGCCTCCTCGGCTACGTGTTCTGGCAGAGCTTCGGGACCGTCGCCGACTACGCCGGGCGCGGCGCGCTGGCCGTCGGCTCGGTGATCGTCGCCGTGGTCGGCGTCGTCGTCGCCTACCGCTGGCTGCGCGAGCCCGCCAACCGCGCCAAGGCGCGCGCGTGGCTCGACGAGCAGGCGCAGCGGCCCGCCCTGCGTCCCGTCGTGCGGGTGCTGCGCCCGGTCGCGGTGCGGGTCGTCGCGCCGATCGGCCGCCGCCTCGCCGGGCCGGCCCGCTTCACGCTCGATCGCTTCACGCCCGGCGACCTCGGCCTCGAGGCCACGACGCTGGCCGCGGTCGCCGCCGTCGGCAGCTTCGGCTTCTTCGCGCTGGCGTTCTCGGTCGGACCGGGGGAGCCGCTGCTCGTGACCGACCGCCGCGGCGTGGAGTGGTCCAACGACCTGTACGCCGGCTGGCTCGTCGACGTCGCCAAGGCGGTCACCGTGTTCGGCGCCCTGCCGGTGGTGATCGCCGGCGCCGCGCTCGCCTGCGCGGCGCTGGCGCTGTGGCGGGCATGGGCGGGGATCGGGGTGCTCGTCGTCGGCCTGGCCGCCACCGTCGTGGCCGTCCACGTCGCCAAGGCGACGGTCGACCGCCCGCGCCCGGACGACTCGCTCGTCGAGACCCACGGATCGGCGTATCCGTCCGGCCACGCCGCCTACGCGGTGGCGTGGATCGCGATCGCCGTCCTGCTGTCGCGGGTGGTGCCGCGCCTGGCCGGCCGCGCCTTCCTCGTCGTCGCCGCCACCGTCCTGGCCGTGCTCGTCGGCCTGTCGCGCGTCTACCTGCACGCGCACTGGTGGTCGGACGTCGTCGGCGGGTGGGGCCTGGGCGCCACGATCCTCTCGCTGTGCGGCATCCTCGGGCTGCTCGTCGCCTTCATCGGCAAGAATCGGGGGCGTCCATGAGCAACGAGGACGTCACCTACGTCGTCGCCGGCGGCTGCGGGCTGATCGCGTTCATCGCGTTCGCGTGGCTGGTCATGCGCCCCGCCTGGATGTCGTACAGCCGCCTGTGGCAGCGCTTCGCGGCGCTGTTCCTGACGCTGTACGTGGCCGCCGCGTTCGTCGGGATGGGCGTCGCCGGCGGCCTCGCGGTCGCCTGGTTCTGGGATCGCATCGAGGAGGGCGTGTGACGATCCGGCGCGCCCGGCGCGCCCGGCCGTCGTCCGCGCGCGGATAGCCTCTGCTGTCGATGCCCACGTCCGTAGCCGGGGCGTCGGCGAGCTTCGACCTCGCCGCGCTCGACGCGATCACGGAGGCCGTCGAGTCGGGAGCGGGCCTGCCCGCCGTCGTCCGCGCGGCCGCCCGCGCCCTCGACGCCAGCCTGGCGGTCGTCGACCGCAGCAGCGCCGTGCTCGCGGTCGCCGCGCGCTCGTCGGCCGACGAGCGGGCCCTGCTGGCGGGCGGCAAGGACGTGGCGATGCACGAGCTGCGGGTCGCCGACACCGTCGTCGGCCGGCTGGCGATGCGCGCCCGCTCGGACCTCGGGCCCGGGATGACGCGGCTGGTCGTCACGCTCATCGCCTCCGAGGTCGAGCGCGTGCGCGGGCCCGAGCGCGCCTCCGAGGAGGCCACGGCCGCGTTCGTCACCGAGATCCTCGCCGCGGCGCCCGAGGATCCCGAGGCCGCGATCGCCCGCGGCCGCGACGTCGGCGTCGACGTCGAGGCCGGCGGCAGCGTCGTCGTCGTGCGCGCCCACCCGCTCGCCCCCGCCGACGAGGGCTGGCGCCAGCGCTTCCTGGCCGTCGCGCAGCGCGGGGCGCGCGCCGTGCTCCCGGCGAGCGTGGCCGTCCTCAGCGCGACCGAGGGCCAACTCGACGCCGAGGCGGTCGTGCTGCTGCCCGGCGCCGGCGAGGAGGACGCCGCGCGCGCCGCCGAGGCCCTGCTGCGCGAGCTGCACGCCGCGGTCTCCGGCTTCGCGTTCTCGCTCGGGCGCAGCCGCCCCGCCGCCGGCGTCGCCGACCTCGCGCGCGCCCGCAACGAGGCGCTGCTGGCCGCCAACGTCGCCGAGAGCGGCGAGGGCGAGGCGCTCGCGTTCGAGCAGACCGGCGCCTACCGGCTGCTGCTGTCGGCGATGAGCGAGGACCCCGCCGAGCTGCAGCGCTTCTACGCCGACACCGTCGAGCCGCTCGTCGCCTACGACGAGCAGTACGACACCGATCTCGTCAAGACGCTCGAGGCGTTCCTCGACGCCGACGGCAACGTCGCCGGCACCGCCCAGCGCCTGTTCACCCACCGCCACACGATCCGCTACCGGCTCGAGCGCGTCCGCGACCTCAGCGGCCTGGACGTCAACTCCAGCGACGGGCGCGAGAAGCTGTCGCTCGGCCTCAAGGCGATGCGCGTGCTCGGCATCGCCCACCGCGGCGGCCCGGCGTCGGAGCCCGGCAGCGGCGGCGGGCGGGTGCCCCGCTCGCGCCCCGGCTGAGGCGACGCGCCGTAGGATCCCGCGCCATGCGCGTGGGCATCGTCACCGGCTCGGGCACGTACGCCCTGCCCGGCTTCCAGGACGCGACACCCCGTCGCATCCTCACCCGCTTCGGCCTGGCGACCGTCACCGAGGGCACGTGGCACGGCGTCGACGTCGTGCACGTCTCGCGCCACGGGGACGGGCACGCGCGGCTGTCCAGCGCCGTCCGCCACCAGGCGAACGTCACCGCGCTGCGCGAGGCGGGCGCCGACTGCGTGCTCGCCGCGACCGTCTGCGGCGCGCTGGACCCCGGCCTCGAGCTCGGCACGCTGATCGTCTTCGACGACCTGCACTTCCTCGCCAACCGCCTGCCCGACGGCTCGCTGTGCACGCTGCACACCGAGCCCGACCAGCCCGGCCGCGGGCACTGGGTCTTCGACCGCCCGTTCGCGCCCGAGCTGCGCGCCGCGCTGCTGGAGGGCGCCCGCGCCGCCGGGCACCCCGTCCGCGACGGCGGCTGCTACGGCCACGTCGACGGGCCGCGCTTCAACACCCGCACCGAGATCCGGATGCTCGCCCAGGCCGGCGTGACCGCCGTGTCGCAGACCGCCGGGCCCGAGACCGTGCTCTGCGGCGAGGCCGAGCTGCCGTACGCGCTGATCGGCTACGCGACCGACTACGCCAACGGCGTGGGGGACGAGCCGACCCCCGTCGCGACGCTCACCGAGCTGATCGGCCGCTCCGGGAGGGTGTTCGCCGAGGTGCTCGCCGCGGCCGCCCAGCGGGTCGAGCGCGCCGAGCCCGTCGGCACGCACTTCCGCTTCGACTGAGCGCTCCTGCGTTTGGGCGGGGACCGAACGCGAGACAATCCCGGATCATGGCCCCGCGACTCCTCGTCTGCGACGACGCGCCGGGCTACCGGCTGCTCGTGCAGACGATCTTCGAGGACGCAGGCTTCGAGGTCGCCGCGACCGCCGGCTCGTGGGAGGAGAGCGAGCGCCTGGCCGCCGCCGTCAGCCCCGACGCGATCCTGCTCGACCTGTGGCTGCCGACGTTCGAGTGGGAGGGCGTGAAGCGGGTCCGCGCCGCCGCGCCGGACAGCGTCCTCGCCGTCGTCTCGGCGCTGTCGACCGAGGAGGTCGCCGCGCTCGTCGACGGGATCGAGGGCATCGATCTCGTCCTCTCCAAGCGCCAGTCCCCCGACGAGCTCGTCACCGCGCTCAGCACGCGGCTCTCGCCGTGATCGCGGCGCGGTAACGTCCGAGCTCCCTGCCGGGTCGTCTAACGGGATAGGACGGGAGGTTTTGGTCCTCCAGGACGGGGTTCGAGTCCTCGCCCGGCAGTCAGCCGCCACCGCCCGAGGTGAGCGCCCTAGGATCGTGCGGGTGAGCAGCCCCACCGTCGTGATCATGGCCGGAGGGCAGGGCACGCGGATGCGCTCGCGCGTGCCCAAGGTCCTGCATCCGATCTGCGGGCGCGCGATGGCCCTGTGGCCCGTGCACGCCGCGCTGGAGGCCGGCGCCGGCCGGGTCGTGGTCGTCGGCGGCCCCGACCGGGCGCTGGAGCCCGTGCTGCCCGAGGGCGTCGTGCTCGCCGTGCAGGAGCGGCCGCTGGGCACCGGCGACGCCGTCCGCAGCGCCGCGCCGCACATCGGCGCCGACGACACCGTCGTCGTGCTCTCCGGCGACGTGCCGCTCGTCACCGCCGCCGCGATCCGGGCGCTGGCCGACGCGCACGAGGCCTCCGGCGCGCGCGCCACGATGGCGACGATGGTCCTCGACGACCCCGCCGGCTACGGGCGCGTCGTGCGCGCCGCCGACGGCAGCGTCGAGCGCGTCGTCGAGACGAAGGCGCAGGGCGACGCCACCGAGGCCGAGCTCGCGATCCGCGAGGTCAACACCGGCGTGTACGCGTTCCACGGCGGGCCGCTGCTGGAGCAGCTCGCCGCGCTGGGCAACGACAACGCCCAGGGCGAGTACTACCTGCCCGACGTGCTGCCCGGGCTGCGTCCCGTCGGCGCCTACGTGCTCGACGACCCGACGCTCATGCTCGGCGTCAACGACCGCGTCGACCTGCAGGAGGTCCGCGCGCTCGCCCAGCAGCGGATCATCGACGCGCACGCCCGCGCCGGCGTCACGTTCGTCAGCCCGGCCACGACCGTCGTCGACGCCGGCGTGCGGATCGGCGCAGACACCGTCGTCGAGCAGGGCTGCACGCTCAGCGGCGACACCGTCATCGGCGAGGGCTGCGCGATCGGCCCGCACACGACGATCCGCGACAGCGCGATCGGCGACGACGTCACCGTCCGCCACTCGTGGCTCGACGGCGCCGAGGTCGAGGCCGGCGCCACCGTCGGCCCGTTCGCCTACCTGCGCCCCGGCGCGCACCTGCGCGAGCGCGCCAAGGCGGGGACGTTCGTCGAGATCAAGAACTCCGACATCGGCGAGGGCACGAAGGTGCCGCACCTGTCCTACATCGGCGACGCCGACATCGGGCCGGGCACGAACATCGGCGCCAGCAACGTCACCGCCAACTACGACGGCGTCAACAAGCACCGCACGACGATCGGCGCCGGCGTGAAGACCTCGGTCGACACGACGTTCGTCGCCCCGGTCACCGTCGGCGACGGCGCCTACACGGCGGCCGGATCGGTCATCGTCGCCGACGTCCCGCCGGGCGCGCTGGGGGTCGCGCGCAGCCGCCAGACGAACGTCGAGGGCTACGCCGAGCGCCGCCGCCGATCCGACCGCCGCCCGTCCGAGTAGCATCCGTCAGGCCGATGAGCGCGATGGAGACGCACTCCGTCCTGGCGAGCACCAGCCTCCCGATCGACTACGACAAGCGGCTGATGCTGTTCTCGGGTCGCGCCAACCCGGAGCTGGCGGCGAAGATCGCCGACAAGCTCGGCGTCGACCTCGGGCCGGTCACGCTGAAGACGTTCTCCAACGGCGAGGTCTACTGCCGCTTCGAGGAGTCGATCCGCGGCGCCGACGTGTTCATCGTCCAGCCCACCGGCGGCAACGACGCCACCGGCGTGTCGGCCAACGACGCGCTGATGGAGCTGCTGTTCATGATCGACGCGGCCGTCGGCGCCTCCGCGCACCGCGTGATCGCCGTCACCCCGTGGTTCGGCTACTCGCGCCAGGACAAGAAGTCCGCGCCGCGCGAGCCGATCTCCGCGCGCCTCGTCGCCCGCATGATCGAGGCCGCCGGCGCCGACCGCGTCCTCACGATGGACCTCCACGCGGGCCAGATCCAGGGCTTCTTCCGCAAGCCGGTCGACCACATGACCGCGCTGTTCATGCTCACGCAGTACTTCCTCGACCTCGGGCTCGAGGACCTCGTCGTCGTCGCGCCCGACGCCGGCCGCGTGAAGCTGAACAAGAAGTTCGCGTCCAAGCTCGGGGCCGAGCTGGCGATCCTCGACAAGGAGCGCCCCGCCCAGCAGGTCGCCGAGATCGGCTACGTGATCGGCGACGTCAAGGACAAGACCGCGATCATCGTCGACGACATGATCGACACGGCGGGGACGCTGTGCGCGGCCGGCCAGACCGTCCTCGACGCCGGCGCCCGCCGCGTCTACGCCGCGGCCACGCACCCGGTGTTCTCGGGTCCCGCGTTCGAGAACCTCGCCGCCGCCCCGTTCGAGCAGATCGTCGTCACCGACACCATCCCGCTGCGCGAGGGCGCGCCCGCCAACGTGCGGGTGCTCTCCTGCGCCGAGCTGCTCAGCGACTCGATCCGCCGCATCTTCACCGACGGCTCGGTCTCCGAGGTGTTCGGCGGCGAGAACCAGCTGTTCTAGGGGTGCCGACGGCGACCCACCAACCCGCACGGACGGCTTCCGGCCACTGTCGCCGGGAGGCGGGCCCCCGAGGGCTGTTCTGATGGCGCGCGAGAGCGCGGCCCAGGCGCTCATGGAGCGCCTGGGGCTCAGCGAGGACGAGCTCTGCCGGGTGCTGGGCGCCGACCCGCTGTCGATCCTCTCCGGCGACGTCGAGGCCGACCCGCGCCTGGGCATCCTGCTGGACCTCACCGGCGAGGCGCTCGAGCGCGTCGGGCCGGACGCGCTGCGGCTGTGGGCGCGCCGCGAGCCGCAGCTCGGGCACCTGCTCGCCGGCGACTTCGCCGCCTTCGAGGAGGACCTGGCCGCGCTGCGCGAGCGCGGCCTCACGATCACTCGGGGTCCGGGCGGCGCTCCCCGGGCCAGACGCCCGTGAGGTGCTCGTAGGTCTTCGCGCCCCCGCGGTTCACCGCCGCCCGAACGGCGCCGAAGATCGCCCCCTGCAGCGCCGCCGCGCCGATGACCTTGCCCCACGGCGCGAGCTCCGTCGTGGCCTCCGGCGGCTCCCGGTCGTCGAGCTTGCCCCACACGAAGTTGAAGAGCTGGCGCCCCAGCAGGCCGGCGATGAGGCCCACGACGAGGCCCATGGGCTTGTAGAGCAGCTTCACGTTGTCGATCCTCTGGTTCGACGTTCTGTCCGGTTGGTCGATTGAATCGGGTACCCGGTACGCGGAGGATGACATTCATGAGGGACGAAGGCCACAGCGACGAACTGCTGCGGCGGGCGCTCATCGACGAGGGGGACGCGGCCGCCGTCGCCCTGCGCGTCGAGCCGCTGGCGCTCTGCGACGCGCTCACGGTGATCTTCCACGGACGCCGGGACCTCGGCACGATCCAGACCTACGTCGCCCACGGCGGCCTCGGGGCCGGGTCCGCGGTCGGCGCGGCGGAGCTGCTGCGCGTCCCCTGCGACCTCGACCTCGCCGACGCGCAGGACCGCGACGAGGCCGAGGAGCTGTACGCGGCCCAGGCCAAGGCGCTGCGCGACGCGATCGTCGCCGCCGACACGGTCCTGGCCGTGTGGCGCGAGCCGCTCGAGGAGGCGGTCGGGCCGAAGGTCACGGTCGACCGCTCGATCGACATCGGCGCGCGCCTGCCCGCGCATCGCCTCATGCCGGTGGCGCTGGTGGCGCCCGAGCGGCAGATCACGGTCACGCCCGTGTGCAACGCGCGCACGCTGGCCGAGGGCCGCCCGCCGGTCGGCATCGCGCTCGCCCAGCCCGACGTGGCGTGGGTGTACCCGCTGCCCGAGGACCCCGGCCACTGCCTGGAGGACTTCTTCGAGCGCGCCGCCCAGCACGCGCACGAGACCGCCGAGTGGCTCGAGCACCAGGAGGCGTCGGTCACGCGCTTCCTGGAGCTCAACAGCGACGACTAGCCGCGGCGTGATCTAGCCTGGCGCGCGCTCGTGCGCCGCCTCGCCGCCATCGTCATCGCCGCCGCCGTGTTCGTCGCGATCGCGGTCGTGCTCGCGCGCTGGCTGTCGGCCGAGAACGCCGAGCGCGACCGGGTCGTCGATCTCCTGCAGGCGCAGGTCCGCGGGGACGAGCGGGCGATGCTCGACCTCATCGACGGGTGCCTGGCCCGGCCGGCGTGCGTCGGCACCGTGCGCGCCAACGCGCGCAGCCTGCGCGGGCCCGGGAAGGTCGAGATCGTCGCCTACGACAGCGAGACCAGCCACGCGCTCGGCGCCGCCCGCGGCCCGACGCGCGTCGTGTGGCGCACCCCGGACCGCCTGCCGACCGTCCAGTGCGTCGAGGTCCGGCGCACCGGCAACGTGCTCTCCGGCCCGTCCGTTACCGTGACCGGCCTCAGCGAACCGATCGACCGGGAGGCGGCGTGCTGAGCGGGGCGGGAGCCCGCGCGAGCAACTCCGACCGTCCCGGCGTGTTGCGACCCCCATCCATGCCGCGTCCCCGCCTTCTCGTCCTCGTCCTGCTGGCCGCCGCCGCCGTCCTGGCGCCCGCGCTCCCGGCCGCGGCCGCCGACGTGCCGACCCGCCAGGCGCTGTACCGCGACGGGCCCGACGGCCGCTACCTGCTCGGCGGCACCTGGCAGTTCCGCGGCTCCAGCGGCGGGTGGACGAACGTGCGCGTGCCGCACTCGTGGAACGCGACGGGCGACACCGTCGAGGACTTCCTGAAGGCCACCGGCACGTACCGCAAGCAGTTCCGGCTGCCGGGCGGCGGCACGCGGCGCGACTGGGTGCTGCGCTTCGAGTCGGTCAACTACCGCGCCTACGTCGACTTCAACGGGCGGCGCATCGGCACCCACCAGGGCGCCTACACGCCGTTCGAGATCCGCATCCCGCACTCGCTGCTGCGCCGCGGCACGAACACGCTCGAGGTGCGCGTGTCGTCCAGGCACCGCAACCAGCGCGACTTCCCCTACCAGGGGCTGGCCACCGACGGCGAGCCCACCGGCGGCTGGTGGCCGTACGGCGGGATCCTGCGCGAGGTGTACCTGCGCGAGGTCGACCGCGTCGACCTCGAGGACGTGCAGGTGCTCCCGGAGCTGCGCAGCGTGCGCGGCTCGGCCACCGTCACCTACCGCGCCCGCGCGGTGAACGTGACGCGCTCCACCCAGCGCGTCAGCGTGACCGCCACGTTCGGCGGCCGGCGCACGACGCTCGGCACCGCGATCCTGGGGCCGGGCGGCTCGCGCCTGCTGACCGGGCGCCTCACGGTCCCCAACCCGCGCCTGTGGCAGCCCGGCTCGCCGACGCTGTACCGCGCGACGGTCACGGCCCGGATCGGCGGGCGGATCGTGCGCCAGCACACCGTCCACACGGGCGTGCGCTCGCTGCGGGTCAGCTCGTCGGGCACCCTGCTGCTCAACGGCAAGCGGCTCAACGCGCGCGGCATGTCGATCCACGAGGACTGGCCGGGCGAGGGCGGGGCGCAGAGCAACGCCACGCGCGACCGCCAGCTCGACTGGGTGCAGGAGGCGGGCGGCACGATGATCCGCTCGCACTACCCGCTTCACCCGCACGTCTACGAGGAGGCCGACCGGCGCGGGCTCCTCGTCTGGGGCGAGGTGCCCTTCTACCAGGTGCGCACGATCTACCTCGACGACCGGATCGTCACCCGTCTGGGCGACCAGTACCTGCGCGACAACGTGCTGGCCAACGGCCACCACCCGTCGATCATCGTGTGGTCGATCGCCAACGAGCTCAACGCGATCGTCGGCATCGTCCAGACCGCGTGGATCGCCCGCGCCGCCCGGCTCGTGCGCTCGCTCGACGACACGCGGCTGGTCGGGATCGCGTTCGCCGGCTACCCGTCGGCGGGCTGCCAGCGCGGCTACCGCCCGCTCGACGCGCTCGGCGTGAACCTCTACTTCGGCTGGTACACGGGACGCCTGGGCGAGATCGCCGACCGCACGCGCCTGTCGGACTACCTCGACCAGCTCCACCGGTGCTATCGCACCAAGGCGATCTTCGCGACCGAGTGGGGCGCGGAGGCCAACCGCGACGGCCCGGTCGACGAGAAGGGCACGTACGCGTTCCAGGAGCAGTGGACGCGCGACACGCTGTCGGTGTTCGACCGCAAGCCGTGGCTGGCCGGGGTCGTGTACTGGACGCTGCAGGAGTTCCGCATCCGGCCCGAATGGGACGGCAGCAACCCGTGGCCGACGTCGCCGCTGCACCAGAAGGCGGTGATCACCTACGACGGGGTGAAGAAGCCGGCGTACGGGGTGCTGGCGGAGATGTACAAGCGCCACCGCCAGCTCGGCGGCTGACCGAAGCGGCCCGGCGCGGGCCGCTACCATCGTCCGTCCCATGGCCAAGACCTCTGCCACCAAGCTCGAAGCCCGCGAGCGCACGCCCGCGGGCTCCCGCGCGACGCGGCGCCTGCGTCGCGAGGGGCGCGTGCCCGGCGTCCTCTACGGCGGCGGCCAGGACCCGATCGCCTTCGACGTCGACGCGCGCGAGCTGCGCCACGCGCTCGCCGCCCGCGGTGCGGTGCTCGACGTCGCGCTCGGCTCCGAGACCGCCTCCGCCGTCCTCAAGCACGCCGACCGTCACCCGGTCCGCGGCGAGACCACCCACATCGACCTGCTGCGCGTCCGCCTCGACGTCGCGATCCAGTCGACCGTCCTGCTGGAGCTGCAGGGCGCCGACGACGCGCCGGGCGTCCGCGAGGGCGGCGTCCTCGAGCAGGTGACCCGCGAGGTCAACATCGAGTCGCTGCCGACCGAGATCCCCGAGTCGATCGTGGTCGACGTGTCCGGCCTGGGCATGCAGGAGACCCTGCACCTGTCGGCCGTGACGCCGCCCGAGGGCGTGACGCTGCTCGACGACCTCGAGGAGACCGTCGTCGCGACGATCACCCCGCCGCGCCTGTCCACGGAGACCGAGGACGAGATCGAGCAGGAGACCGAGGTCGTCGGCGAGGCGCAGCCCGCCGCCGAGGCCGAGGGCGCTGCCGAGGGCGACGCCGGCGAGGAGTCCGGGGCCGGCGAGGGCGAGTAGCCGGAGCCTCCGGCCGTGCCCGTCGACTGGCTCGTCGTCGGGCTGGGCAACCCCGGCGCCGAGTACGCCTACACGCCCCACAACGTCGGTTTCGAGGTGGCCGCGGCGCTGGCCACCCGCTGGGAGCTGCCGCGCGCGAAGAAGAAGTACGCCGGCCTGATCACCGACGGCAGGACGGGCCCCGGCGGCCCGCGCGTCGCCGTGCTGCTGCCGCAGACGTACATGAACGACGCCGGCCGCTCCGTGGGGCCGGCGCGCGGCGCCCTGCAGGTGCCGCTCGACCGCGTCCTCGTCATCCACGACGAGATCGACCTGCCGTTCGGCGAGATCCGCACGCGCGTCGGGGGCGGCCTGGCCGGCCACAACGGCCTCAAGTCGCTGAAGCGCGAGCTGGGCAGCGCCGACTTCGCGCGCGTCCGCGTCGGCGTGAGCCGCCCGGACTCGACCGACCCCGACATCGTCGCCGCCTACGTGCTGGGCCGCTGGCGCCAGCCGCGCGAGGAGGTCGCGGCGCTGATCGAGCGCGCGACCGACGTCGCCGAGCGGATCGTGCTCGGCGAGGTGGAGCCGTAGCGCCTGGCGGCATACGCCTGTTCGAGATAACATACGCTCCATGACCCCGCGCGACTGGGACGGAGCGACGTACGACCGGATCTCCACGCCGATGGTCGAGCTGGCCATGCCGGTGCTCGACCGGCTGGAGCTCGACGGCGACGAGACCGTCCTCGACGCCGGGTGCGGATCGGGTCGCGTGACCGAGCTGCTGCTCGAGCGGCTCCCGCACGGGCACGTCATCGCGGTCGACGGGTCGCCGGCGATGATCGAGCAGGCGCGCGAGCGCCTCGGCGACGACGAGCGGGTGCGCCTGCGCCTCGCCGACCTGCAGAGCCTCGACCTCCACGGCGAGCGCGTCGACGCGATCCTGTCGACCGCGACGTTCCACTGGATCGCCGACCACGAGCGCCTCTTCGCGCGCCTGCACGCCACGCTGCGCCCCGGCGGCCGGCTCGTCGCCCAGTGCGGCGGCCACGGCCAGGTCGCCGCCGTCGACGAGGCCGCCCAGCGGATCGGCGCGCGGCCGCCGTTCGCCGACCACTTCGCCGGCTGGCCCGGGCCCTGGACGTTCGCGACCGCCGAGGAGACCGCCACCCGCCTGCACGAGGCCGGGTTCGCGCAGGTCCGCACGTGGCTCGAGCGCCGGCGGATCGTCTTCGACGACCGCCGCGAGTGGCTGCGCACGATCGTCCTCGGGTCGCACCTGGAGCGCCTGCCCGACGATCTGCGCGACCCGTTCCTCGACGCCGTCGACGATGCACTCGACGGCGCCGGCGAGATCGAGTACGTGCGCCTCAACATCGACGCGGTCGCGCTTTCGTAGACTCGAAACGCACCGTCCCGCCGCGCCCTCGGCGCGGGCGGTCGTCCTGCCCGCATGGCCCTCCGACCGCTTCTCCATCTCCTCGACGACGACCCCTCCGCGGCCGCGCTCGCCCGCGACGGCGGCCGCGCGTTCACGTCCGCGTCGCTGCGCCCGTACGTCCTCGCCGCGCTCGCCGACCGCGATCCGCAGTGCGCGACGATCGTGGTCGCCGGCGACGATCGCCAGGCGCGCGACCTCGCCGCCGACCTGCGGGCGTGGCTGCGCCCCCGGCTCGTGCGCTTCTACCCGAGCCGCGGCGTCACCTACGAGTCGCACCTGGCGCCGCCGCCGCACCTCGTCGGCCTGCGCGTCGCCGCCCTCGACGCGCTGATCGCCCACGCGGCCGACCCGGGCCCCGAGGCGCCGGTGATCGTCGTGTCCGCCGTCGCGCTGAGCGAGAAGGTCCCCGACCCCGAGCTGCGCCCCCACTCGCTGCACGTCCGCGTCGGCGACCTCCTCGACGTCGACGAGTTCACCGGCCAGCTCGCCGCCGCCGGCTACGAGCGCGTCGACCAGGTCACCGACCGCGGCCAGTTCGCCGTCCGCGGCGGCATCCTCGACCTGTACCCGGCCACCGAGGACCGCGCCGTCCGCATCGACCTGTTCGACATCGAGGTCGAGTCGCTGCGCTGGTTCTCGACGTTCACGCAGCGGTCGCTCGGCGAGGCCGAGGAGGTCGAGATCGCGCCCGCCGCCGAGCTGGCGCCCGAGCACCGCGAGCTGGCCGAGATCGCCGCCGTGTCCGGCGAGGAGGACCGCCCGGACGTGGCTGAGCTCCTGCCCGTGGACCGCTTCCGCGCGCTGCTGGACCTGGCGCCGCAGGACGCGCGCGTGCTCATCGCCAGCGAGGAGGAGATCGGCCCGGCGCTCGCCGACCACTGGCAGGACGTCTGCGCCGCCTTCCACGACGACGACGCCCACCACCTCTACGTCCGCCCCGAGGAGGTGCGCGCCGCGCTCGACGAGCGCGCCCGCGTGGCGCTGTCGGCGATCTCCGGCGACCAGCCGATCGAGCTGCGCGGCCAGGCCGCCGACACCGGCGCGCGCAGCCTCAAGGAGGCCGAGACCGAGCTCGAGAAGCTCGTGCGCTCCGGCTACCGCACCGTCGTCGCCTGGCCGCGGCGCGGCGAGGGCGAGCGCGCCGGCTACAACCTCGCCCGCCTGAAGGCGTCCTGGCTGGACGGGGTGCCGGTCCACGACGCCTCGCTCCAGTTCGCGGCGGCGAGCCTGCGCGACGGCTTCATCGCCCCGAGCCTGAAGCTCGCCGTCATCCCCGAGCACCGGCTGATCCGCCGCCGCCGCGCCGAGCCGTCCGGGCCGGCCGTCGGGCGCCGCGGCGCGCTGCGCAGCTTCGCCGACCTGCGCACCGGCGACATCGTCGTCCACGAGGACCACGGCATCGCCCGCTTCGCCGGGTTCGACACCCGCACCGTCGCCGGCGTCACGCGCGACTACCTGCTGCTCGAGTACGCCGGCGAGGACCGCGTCTTCGTCCCCTCGGACCAGCTCGCGAAGATCTCGCGCTACGTCGGCGCCGGCGGCGAGCACCCGCCGCTGTCCAAGCTCGGCGGCACCCGCTGGGACACGCTGAAGGCCCGCGCCCGCCGCGCCGCCCAGGAGATGGCCGGCGAGCTGCTGAACCTGTACGCCGAGCGCAAGCGCCGCGCCGGCCACGCGTTCCCGCCCGACGGGGACTGGCTCGTCGACTTCGAGACGAAGTTCCCGCACACCGAGACCGCCGACCAGCGCGAGGCGATCGAGGCCGTGAAGGCCGACATGGAGACGCCGCGCCCGATGGACCGCCTGATCTGCGGCGACGTCGGCTACGGCAAGACCGAGGTCGCGCTGCGCGCCGCGTTCAAGGCCGTCGAGGGCGGCAAGCAGGTGCTGATGCTGGTGCCGACGACGATCCTCGCCCAGCAGCACTACGGCACGTTCGCCGAGCGGATGGCCGACTACCCGTTCACGATCGAGCACGTCTCCCGCTTCCGCCCGCCGCGCGAGCAGAAGGAGGCCGTCGCCCGCTTCAACGAGGGCAAGGTCGACATCCTCATCGGCACCCACCGGCTGCTGTCGCGCGACATCCGGCCGAAGGACCTGGGGCTGATCATCGTCGACGAGGAGCAGCGCTTCGGCGTGCGCCAGAAGGAGCTGCTGCGCCAGCTCAAGCTGAAGGTCGACGTGATCTCGATGAGCGCCACGCCGATCCCGCGGACCCTGCAGATGTCGCTGGCCGGCGTGCGCGACATCTCGGTGATCGAGACGCCGCCCGAGGGCCGGCGGCCCGTGAAGACCTACGTCGGCGAGTACGACGAGGAGCTCGTCAAGCAGGCGCTCCAGCGCGAGAAGGCGCGCGACGGCCAGGCGTTCTTCCTGCACAACCGCGTCGAGACGATCGACGAGACCGCCGAGCGCCTGCGCGCGCTCTGCCCGGGGCTGCGCTTCGAGGTCGCCCACGGCCAGCTCGACACCGACGAGCTCGAGGCGCGGATGATGGCGTTCCTGCGCGGCGAGGCCGACGTGCTCGTGGCGACGAGCATTATCGAGTCGGGCATCGACATCCCGCAGGCCAACACGCTCGTCGTCGAGCGCGCCGACACCTTCGGCCTGGCCCAGCTCTACCAGATCCGCGGGCGCGTCGGTCGCTCCCGCGAGCGCGCCTACGCGTACCTGCTGTACCCGAGCGCCGAGGCGCTGACCCAGGAGGCCGGCCAGCGCCTGGCCGCGCTCAGCGACTACACGGAGCTCGGCGCCGGGTTCAAGATCGCGATGCGCGACCTGGAGATCCGCGGCGCCGGCAACCTCCTCGGCGACGAGCAGTCCGGCCACGTCGCGGCGCTCGGCTTCGAGCTGTACCTGCAGATGCTCGACGAGGCCGTGCGCGCGGCCGAGGGCATGACCGAGGACGTGCCCGAGCCGGTGCGCCTGGACGTCAACGTCGACGCCTACGTGCCGGCCGACTACGTGCCCTACGAGCAGGCCAAGATCGAGGTGCACCGGCGGATCGCCGGGGCGTCCGAGGTCGCCGACCTGGCGCTGCTGCGCGAGGAGCTCGAGGATCGCTTCGGCCCGGTGCCCGAGCCGCTGAGCAACCTCATCGACCTGCAGCAGGCGCGCATCAAGCTCGGCCAGGCCGGGGCGCAGGCGGTCACGTTCCGCCAGGGCCGCCTCGCGGTCACGCCGATCGAGCTCGACAGCGTCCGCGCCAAGAAGGTGCGCGAGGAGATCCCGGGCGCGCTGTACGAGTCCGGCAAGTCCCAGTTCTCGGTCCGCGTGCCCGACGACCCGCAGCAGCGCTTCCCCGCCGTCGTGCGCGCCGCCGACGTCCTGCTGTCCGTCACCCGGGAGGCGGCCTGAACGCCCGCCCAGACGGGCTTCATCTGCTCTTCATCTGGCGCCGCCAGCCTCATGTCGATGCGCTCTGCTTTCGCTACCCTTCCGCGCCCTATGCGCCGAACCCTTCGAATCCTGCTGCCCGTCTGCCTCCTCGGGCTGGCGCCCTTCGCGCTGGCCGCGTGCGGCGGGGACGACAGCGACTCGCTGCCCAGCAACGCCGTCGCGAAGGTGGGCGACGTCTCGATCACCAAGTCCCAGTTCGACCACTGGATGAACGTGGCGGCCACCGCCACGGCCGCGCAGACCGGCCAGACCGGCGACGTCGCCAAGGTGCCCGACCCGCCCGAGTTCCAGCAGTGCATCGCCGCCCGCAAGAAGGCGGCCCCCAAGCCCGAGAAGGGCCAGCCGCGGACGACCGACGCCCAGTACCGCGAGCAGTGCGAGCAGACCTACGAGCAGCTTCGCTCGACGGTGATGACGTTCCTCATCACCTCGCAGTGGATCGAGCAGGAGGCCGCGGAGCGCGACATCACGGTCACCGACCAGCAGGTGGAGAAGGAGCTCGACAAGCTCAAGGAGCAGCAGTTCCAGAAGGAGTCCGAGTACGAGGACTTCCTGAAGTCGCAGGGCATGACGAACGACGACGTGCTGTTCCAGCAGCGCCTGACGATGCTGCGCCAGAAGCTCCAGGAGCAGATCACGAAGGGCAAGGACAAGGTCACCGACGCCCAGATCCAGGCCTACTACGACAAGAACAAGCAGCGGTTCGCCACGCCCGAGACCCGCGACGTGCGGATCATCCTGACCAAGACCGAGGCGCAGGCCGAGGAGGCCAAGCAGGCGCTCGAGGACGGCGGGAGCTGGAAGGACGTCGCCAAGGAGTACTCGATCGACGACGCGTCCAAGGACACCGGCGGCAAGCTGCAGGGCATCGCCAAGGGCCAGCAGGAGAAGGCCCTGGACGACGCGATCTTCGGCGCCGAGAAGGGCGAGCTGAGCGGCCCGGTGAAGACCCAGTTCGGCTGGTACGTCTTCGAGGTCGAGAAGATCACGCCGGCCGAGCAGCAGTCGCTCGAGGACGCCAAGGAGACGATCAAGCAGATCGTCACCTCGGAGAACCAGCAGAAGGCGCTGACGCAGTTCGAGGAGAACTGGAAGAAGCAGTTCACCGCCGAGACGGTCTGCCGCGCCGACTTCGAGGTCGCCGAGTGCGAGAACGCGCCGAAGACCGAGACGGCGACGACGCCGACCGGCGCGACCGAGCCGACCGGCTGATCGAGCGCTGAACGGGGGCGGCGGCCGTCGCGGCCGCCGCCGCCATATCCTGCGGGCCCGTGCCCCGCGACGACATCATGCAGGCGCTCGGCGCGCTCGACGACCTGACGCGGCGCCTGCGCGTCGAGTGCCCCTGGGACCGCGAGCAGGACGAGCGCTCGATCGTCCCGCACACGGTCGAGGAGGCCTACGAGCTGGCCGACGCCGCGATGCGCGGCGACGACGCCAAGCTCCTCGACGAGCTCGGCGACGTGCTGTTCCAGGTCCACTTCCTGTCGCTGCTGCTCGAGGAGCGCGGCGCCGGCGACCTGGCCGCGGTGGCCGAGCACTGCCGCCAGAAGCTGATCCGCCGCCACCCGCACGTCTTCGGCGACGTCGAGGTCGCCCACGCCGGCGAGGTGCTGGCCAACTGGGACCGCATCAAGGAGGGCGAGGAGGGCCGCGAGCGCGGCGTCTTCGCCGAGGTCCCCGAGAACCTCCCCGGCCCGCTGCTGGCGCGCAAGGTGCAGCGCCGCGCGGCCTCCAGCGGGTTCGACCCGCTCGACCACGACGAGCGCGTCGACGCCGCGCGCGGCACGCTGGAGGCGGTCGCGCAGGAGGCGACGCCGGAGACGATCGGCGACGCGCTGTTCGCGCTCGTCAACGTGGCGCGCGGCGCGCGCATCGACCCCGAGCTGGCGCTGCGCGCCTCGGCGGCGCGCTTCCGCGCCCGGGTCGAGGCCGCGGTCGCGCTGGCCGAGGCGGCGGGGGAGAGCTGGAGCGAGATGTCCGAGGAGCGGCGCCTGGACCTGTACGTCCAGGCGCGCCTGAACGAAGACCAGGAGAGCCAGTGAGCCAGATCGAGTCCGTCCACGCCCGCCAGATCCTCGACTCGCGCGGCAACCCGACCGTCGAGGTCGAGGTGACGCTGCGCTCGGGCGCCAGCGGCCGCGCCGCCGTGCCGTCGGGCGCGTCGACCGGGGAGTTCGAGGCCACCGAGCTGCGCGACGGCGGCTCCGCGTGGATGGGGAAGGGCGTCACGAAGGCGGTCGCCAACGTCAACGGCGAGATCGCCGAGGCGATCCGCGGCCGCGACGCCACCGACCAGGCGGGCCTGGACCGGGCGATGATCGACCTCGACGGGACGCCGAACAAGTCGCGCCTGGGCGCCAACGCGGTCCTCGGCGTGTCGCTGGCCGCCGCGCACGCGGCGGCGGCCGAGGAGGGGCTGCCGCTGTGGCGCTACCTCGGCGGCGACGCCGCCCACGTCCTGCCGGTGCCGATGATGAACGTGCTCAACGGCGGCGCGCACGCCGACAACTCCGTCGACTTCCAGGAGTTCATGGTCGTCCCGTGCGGGGCGTCGAGCTTCGGCGAGTGCCTGCGGATGGGCGCCGAGGTGTTCCACGCGCTGAAGAAGACGTTCCACGACCGCGGGCTCAGCACCGCCGTGGGCGACGAGGGCGGCTTCGCGCCGAACCTGGAGTCCAACGAGGCGGCGCTGCAGGCGCTCGTGGCCGGCATCGAGGCGGCCGGCTACACGCCCGGCGACGACGTCGCGATCGCCCTCGACCCGGCGACCTCCGA
>Ga0180220_1000268_pt1 | contig 70800 bp, 62 predicted proteins | sample eDN5th37CBELigBY_FD_151335 | JGI IMG/M metagenome (GOLD analysis project Ga0180220, IMG submission 151335) | Enriched backyard soil microbial communities from Emeryville, California, USA - eDNA 5th pass 37_C BE-Lig BY (version 2) (version 2) | ecosystem: Environmental > Terrestrial > Soil >...
CCGCGAGCCCCGGAGCCGCCGCCCGCACCGCGTCGAGCACCGCCACCAGGAACGCCGACGGCTCGGCCCACCGGTCCGTGCGCCGGTTGAGCCCCGGCACGAAGAACTGCGCGATGAGGTAGCCGTGGGCCGCGGTGATCTCCACGCCGTCGAGCCCGCCCTCGGCGGCCAAGGCCGCCGCGACGGCGTAGCGCTCGACGAGCGCCTCGATCTCTGGGCCGCGTAGCGCGCGCGGCTCCACGTGGAACCGCGCGCTCGGGATCGCCGACGGCGCGATGGCGACGTCGCGGGGAGGCGCGTCGATGTGCTCGCGGCCCCCGTGGAACAACTGCACGAAGAGCTTCGTCCCGTGGGCGTGCACGGCGTCGGCCACGCGCCGGTACCCGGCCGCGATCTCGGCGCGGCACGGGTCCAGCGTCAGCGCGGACACCTCTCGCTCGTCGATGGGCGCCGCCTCGAGGATGACCAAGCCGACGCCGCCCGCCGCCCGTGCCTCGTGGTAGGCCACGAAGTCAGCGGTCGGCAGGCCGTCGTCGACCAGCGTCGTGCGGTGGGGCGTCGAGACGATCCGGTTGGGCAGGTCGACGTCCCCCACCTGCAGCGGACGCAGGAGCCGGTCAAACACCGCTTGGCTGCCCCTCCGCCGTCGGCGCGGTGGCGAGGATACCGACGGTCTCCGCCGCGGCGGCGACCCCGCTCTCGATCGCGCCCTCGATTGTGCCGACCCAGCGCGGCGTGATGTCGCCGCCGGCCATCACCAGGCGGCCGTCGGCGATCGGGATCCGCCCGAGCATCTCCTTGGCCAGGCCGGCGCGCCAGGACATCCACGCCCCCTGCGAATAGGGGTCCGCGTTCCAGTCGTGGGCGTCGAGCGCGAGCACGCGCACGCCGGGGATGACCGCTTCGAGCGCCGCCTGGACGTCCTCGATGCTGGTCACGTCGAGCTCCTCGGGATCGTTGCCGAACCCGGTGAGCAGGTGTCCCTGCGGCATGTCGTACTCGGTTCCCACCCAGCGCAGCGGCCCCTTCATGCCGATCACCGAGGTGGGCTCGATGCCGTCGACGTGTGCCCAGATCTTCGTGGCGTGTCCGGCATTGCCCTGCTCCGATGCCCGGTACCACCGTTCGTCCAGACGGGGGCTGAACTCGATCGACTTCAGGAGGTTCAGCGGCACCGCGATCACCGCCGCCCCGGCGCGCACCCGCGCGCCGTCCACGGTCGTCACCGTCACGCCCGTGCCGTCCTGGGCGACGGAGGCGACCGGTGTCGAGGTCCGCACCTCGACGCCGGCCTCGTCGATCATCGCGTCGATGAGGCGCTTGGTGCCGCCGTCGATCTTGTCGACGATGGCCGCGTAGACCATGAAAGCGCTGTTGTCCCAGCCCGCCATGTACTTCAGCAGACCGACGAGCGAGATCTCATCCAGGCGCCCGCCGAGCATGAAGCCCGCCACGGCGCTGACGAGGTCGCGCACGACCGGTGACACGCCGAGCCCGTCGAGGTACTCGGCGACGGAGACGTCGTAGCGCGCGGACTCCTCGGAGAGCGGCTCCCCGAAGTGCATGGTGCGTGAGGCGGCGATCAGGTGCGCCATGGCCTTCTCGAAGTCGACCGCCTCCTCCCAGCCGATCGGGAAGCCCGAGCGCATCTCGCCTCCGAGCGCCCACAGGAGATGCTGGGGCTCCGGGCTCTGCACGCATCCGATCCCGTAGTGGGCGAGCTCGGACCTGATCCGGTCCCAGCCGGCGTTGGGGCACACCCAGGTCCCGCCGAACTCGACGTGCTTGTCCGTGTCGCCGAAGGCGCGATACCAGGTCCTGCCGCCCAGCCGGTCGCGGGCCTCCAGCAGGACCACGCGCTTCCCGGCGCGGGCGAGGTCGCGGGCGGCGGTGACCCCCGCGAACCCGCCGCCGACGACGACGGTGTCCACCGTCTGCTCAGCTCCGTTGCGCTCCATGCCGCTCACACCCCCGTCGTCGTCGTCACCCGGCCGTTGGCCATCACCTCGGCCGCCCGCTCGTCGTTCGGGAACCACCAGTCGCTCGTCTGCTGCGCGAAGTCGATGTGGATGTGCTTCGTCTCGCTGAAGGCCTCGAGACCGTCGAAGCCCATCTCGCGCCCGAGGCCGCTGAGCTTCTGGCCCCCGAACGCGGACGCGTCGTTGTCCCACATCACGTCGTTGATCCAGACGGTGCCAGCCTCGAGCTCATGCGCGGCGCGCATGGCGTGCTCGAGGCTGGCGGTGTAGACCGTGGCCCCGAGGCCGTAGTCGCTCGCGTTCGCCAGCTCGATCGCGTGGTCGAGGTCCCGAACGCGCGTGACCGCGGCGACCGGGCCGAAGATCTCCTCGGTCGGCTGGTTGTCCGCGTCGAGCTCGATGATCGTAGGCGCGAAGTAGTAGCCCTTGTCGAGCCCCTTTGGCGGACCGCCCCCGGTGACGATGCGGCCCCCGCCGGCCACCAGCCGCTGCACCTGCTCGGCGGCCTTGTCGCGCGCGCGGGCCGAGATCATCGAGCCAACGTTGACGGTGGGGTCGAGCGGGTCGCCGACCTTGATCGCCTCCGCGAGCCTGACCGAGCGGCCCATGAACTCGTCGTAGACGCCGTCCTGGATGAAGAACCGCTCCGACGACGTGCAGACCTGCCCGGAGTTGTAGAACGCGGCGAACATGCCGGCACGGGCGGCGACGTCGATCTTGGCGTCGTCGAGCACAATGAACGGGTCCGAGCCGCCCAGCTCGAGCAGCAGCTTCTTGATCCGCGGCGCGGCGGCCGCCATGATCGCAGCGCCGGTTCCGACCGAACCGGTGAACCCGACCATGCGCACCTTCGGGTGCTTGACCAGCTTGTCGCCCGCGGGCGCACCGCCGGTGATGACGTTGATGAGACCCGACGGCAGGTGGTCGAAGATCTCGGCGAGCTTCAGCACGCAGAGCGGCACCTCCATCGGAGGCTTGATGACGACGCCGTTGCCGGCGGCGAGCGCCGGGGCCAGTTGCCAGGCGAGCAGACCGATCGGGTAGTTCGTCGGCAGGATCAGCCCGACGACCCCGATCGGCTCGCGGATGACCACGTTCATCTGCCCGGGCCGGGTCGGGCCGACGACCCGCCCACGGTTCGCGCGCGCGATCTCCGCATTGTGGCGGAACAGCGCGACGACGTAGTTGACCTCCCAGACCGACTCCTCGAGCGTCTTGCCGCCCTCGCGGCAGAGGATCTCGCCGATGACCTGGTCGTTCTCCTCCAGGCGGCGCGCGCACTCGTGCAGGAGGCCCGCCCGCTCGAGCGAATCCATCCGGTACCACACGCGCTGCGCTGACTGTGCTGCCGCCACCGCCCGCTCGACGTCCTCGTCGGAAGCCTCCGGCACCTGCGCGAAGACCTCCTCGAGCGCCGGGTTCTCGACGTCGACCGCCTGCGTCGACGTGCTCTCGACGCGCTCACCGCCGATGTAGAGCCGTTCCATGCGCCACTTCACCTCTTCCTCTCTGCGTTCCACGCGCCCGGTCCTGCGACCCTCGACGCCCGGCTTGGTTGCTTCGATCCGGCCGTGTGAGGTGCCGGGACGGGACCCCTGGCCATCCCCCCAGCGCGGATCGATTGTCGCAGTAGCGACCCGCGACACCCCTTGTCATCTGTCATGACGGCGCCCCCCGCGTCTGACGATTCGCCGAATCCCCTCATCCCAGGAACGCCTCCACGGCGTGCCGGAACTGCGCGGGCTGTTCGAACGGCAGCTCATGCCCACAGTCGGCGAAGACCTGAAGCCGCGCGTCCGGCAGCCCGCGTGCGAGCTCCTCGGCGGCCAACACCGGGTTGAGGACGTCGTCGGCCCCGTGCAGCACGAGCACGGGCAGGTCGGCCGCGGGGAGCTGCTCGCGGACGTCGAAGCCGCCGGCGCTGCCGATCGCCAGCTCGACCTCGCGCGCAGACATCCCACGGGCCATGAGCCGCAGGAACGCCGTGTGCACCGGGTCGGGCTCGCCCGCGAAGACGAGATGCGAGACCTGGTCCATCGCGTCGCCGCCGTGGCGGATGCCGTCGAGCCCGATGTGGGCCGCGCTGCTGGCCCGGCGGCCGGCGACCTTGCCACTCGCGAGGATGGCCCTCGACGCGAGCTCCGGCCGTCGGACGATCAGCCCGGTGACGATGTAGGCCCCGAGCGAGTAGCCCAGGAGCGCCGGACGGTCCAGCTCGAGGCCCTCGATGAGCGCCTCGAGATCGCCAACGTGGTCGTCCATCGTGTAGGGCACGTCCGGCTTCGTGCTGCGCCCGTGGCCCCGGCAGTCGTAGGCGATCGTCTCCCAGCGCTGGTCGAACGCGGGACGATGAGGCTCCCAGTAGTCCCCGGACCCGAGGATGCAGTGGACGAGCACGAGCGGCGGGCCCGATCCGCTGCGGTCGTAGTGCAGGTCGACGTCGCGGTGGCGCAGGACGGACACGGCGCTACCCCGCGACGCTCGTCGCCGTCCCGGCCTGCTGGAACGCCGGCATGACCTCGGTCGCGAAGAGGCGCATCGACTCGCGCCGATCGTCCATGCTCGGCGCGCCGCGCCAGAAGTCGCACATGAGGTGCGTGACGCCCAGCTCGTCGATCTGCCGCTGCACGCCCTCGATTACCGTCTCAGGCGACCCGGTGATGATGATGCCCTCCTCGTTGAGCCCGTCGTAGCCAAGGTCGGCGTACTGCTGCAGGCTCGTCTTGGCGTCGTTCCAGTACTCGTAGCCCTTGGCCTTGGACGCGCTCCCGCCGGGTGCGGCGATGCGCGAGAAGTGGCTCCAGAACTCGCCGATGGACGACGCACAGGCCTTGCGCGCCGCTTCGTCGGTCTCGGCCACGTGCACGTAGCGGAGAGGCACGATCGCGCCGCGGGGGTCGGCGGCCACGCCCTGGGAGGCGACGACCTCGGCGTAGCGCTGAGCATGCTCGCGACCGCGGTCCAGCGGCTCACCCACCTGCATCACGCGGTAGCCGTGCTCCGCAGCCCACGTGACCGAGTCCGGGCTCTGCGCGCTGACCCAGACCGGCGGGTGGGGGCCCTGCACGATGCTGGGAACGAGCGGGGCGTCCGCGACCCGGTAGAAGCGGCCTTCGAAGCCCACCCGGCCCGTGGTCCACGCCTGGATGACCGCGTCATGGACCTCGCGGAACCGGTCGCGGCTCTCGGCCGGGTCGATGCCCCATGGTGCGAACTCGGCGCCGGCGATGCCACGCCCGATGCCCCACTGGAAGCGGCCGTCCGTGAGCACGTCGAGCATCGCGCCCTGCTCAGCGAGCGTGACTGGATGATGGAAGGGCAGGACGTTGACCGCCGCCCCGAGGTTGATTCGCTCGGTGATCGCCGCCGCGGCGGCGATGAAGACGTTGGGCGCGGGTGACAGCGAGAAGTCGGCGCGGAAATGGTGCTCGGCGAACCAGACGGCGTTGAATCCGAGCTCCTCCGCGAGCGCGACGTCCGCCATGACGTACTCGAAGATCTCGCGGTCGGAGCGCCGACCCCTTCCCATCGCGATCATGAAGACCGAGAAGTCCACGTGCTGCTCCTATCCGTCGATGTGTCGGTCGTTGGGCCGGCTGAGGCGCCGGTAGGTGCTTCGAAAGAAGACGAGGGGCTCTCCCGGGCGGTGGTCGAGCGCGTCGACGCGTCCGACGGCGATGATGTGGTCGCCGCCCGGGTACTGGCGCCAGAGCCGGCAGTCGAGCCAGGCGAGCGTGCCCTCGAGTACCGGATGCCCGCCTGCTGTCAGGTCGTGGGTGACCCCCTCGAAGCGATTCGTGCGTCGGCCGGCGAGCCGAGCGCAGACGTCCTGCGCGTCGGCCGCCATGACGTTGACGCAGAAGCCGCTGGCGGCCTCGATGCGCGGCCACGTCGTCGACGTCAGCGCCGGGCAGAAGAGCACGAGCGGCGGGTCGAGCGAAACGGACGTCAGCGAGTTGACGACCATGCCCACCGGCTCTCCGTCGTGCAGGGCCGTCACGACCGCCAGGCCCGTCGGGAGGTGGCCGAGCACGTGCCGGAAGCGCTGCGGATTCGTCGCGGTCGTGTCGCCGGCCACCGAGTGCATGGCCGGAGTCTCGGCGACGTGTCGCTCGGTCCGCGGCTGTCGGCGGGGAGAACTCGACAGCTCCGCCTGGACAGCTCGTAGCACGCGGCGCGCCCTGACGGCAACGCCGGACGACCCCGGTCGCGGCCCATCAGACCTGCACGTACACGGTCTTGAGCTCCGTGTACATCTCGACCGCGGACCGGCCCATCTCCCGGCCCCAGCCGGAAGCCTTGACGCCACCGTACGGCAGGGCGGGATCGATGACGTTGTAGCAGTTGACCCACACGAGGCCGGCCTGGAGCGCGGCGGCGACGCGATGGGCCCGGCCGAGGTCGGCGGTCCAGACGCCACCCCCGAGGCCGTACGCCGAGCGGTTGGCCTCGGCCACGACGCCGGACTCGTCGCGGAACGGCATCGCGACGACAACCGGGCCGAAGATCTCGTCGGTCACCACGGGCATGTCCGGTGTCGTGCCGCGAAGCACAGTCGGCGTCATGAAGAACCCGTCGCGGGCGGGCGGCGCGCCGCCGGTGACCGCCTCGGCCCCCGCGTCGAGCGCGTCGGCGACCATGCCGGCGACCTTGTCGCGATGCTCCCGGCTGACGAGCGGTCCCATCTGGGTCTCGGCGTCAAGCCCCGGTCCGAGCCGGATCCGCTCGGCGGCGGCGCTGATGCCGGCGACGACCTCGTCGAAGACCGGCTCCTCGACATAGAGCCGTGACCCGGCAGTGCAGAACTCGCCCTGGTTGTAGAAGATCGCGTGGGCCGCGGCGGGAATCGCGCGCTCGAGGTCGGCGTCGGCGAAGATGATGTTCGGCGACTTGCCGCCGAGCTCGAGCGAGACGCGCTTCAGGTTGCCGGCGGCGCCCTGGATGATCTCGCGGCCGACTTCGGTCGAGCCGGTGAACGCGACCTTGTCGACCCCGCAGTGGGCGACGAGGCGTGCTCCGGTCGAACCGTCGCCGGAGAGCACGTTGACCACGCCCGGCGGGATGCCGGCTTCCGCGATGAGCTCACCGAGCCGCAGGGCCGACAGCGGCGTCTGCTCTGCGGGCTTGAGGACGACGGTCGCGCCGCAGGCGAGTGCGGGCGCGACCTTCATCGCCGCCATCAGCAGCGGGAAGTTCCAGGGCACGATCGCCGCGACGACGCCGACGGGCTCAGGTCGCGTGTAGGCGTGGAACGTCCCTGGGGGCGCGTGCGACGGTTCGACGGTCGCGCCCTCGATCCGAGTGGACCAGCCCGACATGTAGCGGAACGTCGCGGCGGTGCCGGCGATGTCGCGAGCGCGCGCGACCGCGAGCGGCTTGCCGTTGTCGAGGGTCTCCAGCAGGGCGAGCTCGTCGGCGTGCTCCTCGACGAGCTCGGCGACGCGCCAGAGCAGCTGCGCACGATGAGCGGGCGGCATGGCGCGCCACTCGCCCTGGAAGGCCGCGCGCGCCGCGTCGACCGCGGCGTCGACGTCCTCTGCACCGGCATGGGGCGCTGTCTTCAGCGCCGCGCCGGTCGCCGGGTCGTGCGTCTCGAACGTCGCCCCGCTGCGCGCATCGACGAGCTCCCCGTCGATGAGCAGTCGCGGGGTCCAGCCGTCGAGACGGCCCAGGCCGGTCGTTGATGCGGTCATCGCGTCTGAGCCTCCGTGGTCTGCGGGCCGGCATCCGGAGGGCCGAAGCCCCCGCCTCCCGCGCTCTGGAACGAGATGGCGTCCCCCCGGCGCAGGCGCAGCTCGCCCTTGCTGGCCTCAACGAGCGTCCACTCGTCGGTGCCGGCGCGGCGGACCCGCACGGCAGCCGACCCGCCGGGCCCCCCGCCCTCGGCGCCCGCCGAGGCGAACCTCGGGTCGGACTGCTCGAGGTAGTAGGTCACCAGCGCCTCGTCGGCGAGGAGCCGGTAGTCACGGCGGATCGCCATGCCGCCCTGGTGTCGCCCGGCGCCGCCCGACCCGTCCACGAGCGCGACCCGCTCGACCCGCCAGGGGTACTCGAGCTCGGCGACCTCCGCGGGCAGGCACGCGCAGTTGGAGGTGTACGTGTCGATGCCGCTGTCGCCGGGGGCGTCACGGCGGGCTCCGCCGCCACCGCCCACCATGTCCGACAGGAGCGTCACGCGTCCGCTCCTCGGATCGGTGGCGCGCATGACGATCGAGGGGAACGACGCGTGGCTCGAGGCCACGGCGCGGTCGGGAAGCAGCTCGCCCAGTGCCCGGCAGAGCACCTCGGCCTGACGCTGCACGGTGAGGTGGCGTGCGCTCACCGCCGCCGGCGACTTCGGGCGCAGGATCGTGCCCTCCGGTGCGCTGACGTGGATGTGGCGCATCATGCCCTCGTTGTGCGGCACCTCGTCGCCGAGGAAGGCACGGACCGCGAAGTAGGCGCCGGCGTGGGTGCTCGCCCACGGCACGTTCAGGGCGCCGGGAACCTGCGGCGAGGTGCCATCGAAGTCCAGGTACAGCTCGCCGTCTCGCGCCTGGACCCGCGCGGCCACGCGGATGGGCGTCGACGGGTCGAATCCGTCGTGGTCCATGAAGCCCTCGACCTCGACGACGGTGTCGGGCCACGATCGCAGCACCGCCTGCGTGCGCTGTGACGTCTCTTCGAGCAGCGCGTCCATCGCCGCGGTGACCTGGGCGACCGAGAACCGCCCGACGAGCTCGGCGAGCCGCAGCGAGCCGCGCCTGCACGCCGCGATCTGGGCCTCGAGGTCACCGAGCGTCCGGTGAGGATCGCGTACGTTCGCGCGCAGCGTGGCCCAGAGCGGCTCCACGCGCCGGCCGCCTTCGACGAGCTTGACCGGCGGCAGCAGGATGCCCTCCTGGAACAGCTCGGTGTTGCGGGCGCTGCGCGTGCCCGGCACCCGCCCGCCGATGTCGATGTGGTGGGCGATCGAGCCGGCGTAACCGATGAGCTCGGCGTCCACGTGGATCGGCGTGAAGATCTGCACGTCCGGGGTGTGCGATCCGCCCCGGTACGGGTGGTTGCAGATGCAGACGTCCCCGGGGTCCATCGCCCCGCCGAAGTCTGCGAGCGCCTCGCCGAGCGCGAAGTGCATGAGGCCGAGCTGCGCCGGGATCATCTCCGAGGACGCGAGCATCCGGCCCTTGCCGTCGAAGATCGCACAGCAGAAGTCGAGCATGTCGCGGATCACCGGCGAGAACGACGAGCGGTACTCGACAACCGCCATCTCCTCCGCGATCTCCTTGAAGGCGTTCGCCAGCACCTCGCGGGTGATGGCATCCAGCTCCGGGGCTGCGGCCACGGTCATCGGTCACGCTCCAACACGATCGTCTCGGCGGCGTCGACGCGCACGCCCCATCCCGGCGGCACCACGGTGGTGCTGTCGTCCTGCTCGATGACGACGGGTCCGGCGAGCCGTCCACCGGGCGTCAGCGCCTCGCGGCGCCAGAGCGCGAACTCGACCGGCCCGTGCTCCGCGGTGTGGATCGTCCGCGTGCGTTCGCCCGTCGCGGCGCCGGAGGGCGCGGCAGCGCCTCCGCCGGCCGTGGCGCCGATCGGCCGGATCGCGCTGGCGCGCAGGGTGACGATCTCGGTCTCCTCGTCGAGCGCATGTCCGTAGGCCTGGGCATGCGCCGCGGCGAAGCCATCGTCGAGCGCCCGCTCCTCCTCGATCTGCTCCAGACCGTCGAGCGGCACGGCGAGCTCGTACGCCTGCCCGGCATAGCGCATGCCGACGGCGTACTCCACGACGATGCTCGCGTCGCTCGCCGCGTCGGCGACCTCCTCGCGCGCGGCGTCCCCCAGGGCCTGCAGGCGCCGGCGCAGGTCGGCTCGGTCGACCTCGGCGGTGCGCTGCAGCCAGGTCTGCTGCCGATCGCAGCGAGCGTCGGTCAGGAGCAGGCCGACGGCCGAGCCGGCGCCCGGGTAGCGGGGTACGAGGACGGTGTCGACGTCGAGCTCCTGTGCGAGCGCGCACGCGTGGAGCGGCCCGGCGCCGCCGAAGGCGACGAGCGCGAAGCGCCGCGGGTCGTGACCGCGGGCGAGGGTAACGATCCGCATCGCCCCGACCATCGCCGCGTCGGCGATGCGCAGGATGGCGAGCGCTGCCTCCTCGACCTCGAGCCGGAGCGGCCGGGCGACGTTGCGATCGACCGCCTCACGCGCCGCCTCCGGGTGGATGGTCATCCGGCCGCCGAGGAAGCTGTCCGGATGCAGGGTCCCGAGGACGATGTGGGCGTCGGCGACCGTCGCGTCGACGCCGCCGCGTGCGTAGGCGGCGGGCCCGGGGTCCGCGCCGGCGCTCTGGGGCCCGACCTTCAGCGCCCCGAACTCGTCGACGCGCGCGATCGAGCCGGCACCCGCGCCGACGGAGAGGATCTCGATCTGCGGTAGGGCGATCGGGTGTCCGGCCGCCTCCCCCGCGTAGGCCATCTGCGGCTCGCCGTCGACGACGAGCGCCACGTCGGCGGTCGTGCCGCCCATGTCGAAGGTGAGCAAGTCCCGGCACCCGGCGCGCTCGCCGAGCACGCGTGCCCCGATGACGCCGCCGGCCGGCCCCGACGCGACGAGGCTGACGGGCGAGCGCGCGCTGCGCCCCGCGTCGGCGACCCCGCCGTTGGATTGCATCAGCGTCAGCGGCGCGGCGACGCCCGCCTCGTCCTTGGCGGCCTCGACCGTGCGGACGTACTCGCTCATCAGCGGAAGCAGCGACGCATTGACGGCGGTGGTGCTTGTGCGCGGGTACTCGCGGAACTCCGGCGCCACCTCGCTCGAGATCGCGATCGGGACGTCGGCGCCGAGCACCGACGCGAGGAGCTCGCGAGCCCGGCGCTCGTGCGCACCGGTGACGAACGCGAAGAGGAAGCTCACCGCGACAGCTTCGACCTCCGCCACGGCGAACGCGGCAGCGGCCTCGAGCACGCCTTCCTCGTCTAGCGGGGTGATCACGGTGCCGTCGGGAGCGACCCGCTCGTCGACCTCGAGGCGAAGCGATCGGGGAACGAGCGGAGCCGGCTCGGGCCGGCGCAGGTCGTAGAGGTGCGTCCGCCGCTGCGTCCCGATCTCGAGGACGTCTCGAAAGCCCGCCGTGGTCAGGAGCCCGACCGTCGCGACCCGCCCCTGTACGAGGGCGTTGGTGGCGACGGTGGTGCCGTGCGCGAGGGAGGCGACGGCACCGAGGTCGGCGCCCGCGTCGGCGACGAGCGCGTCGAGCGCGGCGCGAAACCCGTCGGCGTGGCGCGAGGGCGTCGTCGGGACCTTCGCCACGTGGAGCGTGCCGCCGCCGTCCAGCCAGACCGCGTCGGTGAAGGTGCCGCCCATGTCGATCGCGATGCGAGGAGGGCTGGATGTGGCCATGCGGCGAGTCTTCTGTCGCGGGGTCGACGCCGCCTCTGTCGAGGAGGCGAAGGTCGGTGCCGGAATGCGACAGGGCGTCGTGACGCCGTCGGGCGTCCTGCGGCGACACGACAGCCACTAGCGTGAGCGTCATGGGCGCCATCTCCGTGCGCGAGGTCATCGACATGCCGATCATGCGGCGTGCCCTGCCCGAGATCCTCGCCGGTGCCGATCGTCTGGACGTCGGCATCCGGTGGGTCCACGTCATCGATGCGCAGCGTCCCCAGGGCCTCCTGAAGGGCGGCGAACTCGTGTTGACCACCGGGGTCGGTCTGCCACGCGACGACGCCGAGGCCCATCGGCGCTTCGTGCGCGATCTCTGCGAGCAGGGCGTCGCCGCAGTCGCCGGTCCCGGAGCCAAGTTCGGCACCGCGATCCCGGAGGCGATGATCGACGAGGCTCGGCGCTTCGACCTGCCGCTCGTCGCGCTTAACCGCTTCGTCCGGTTCGTGGAGATCACCGAGGCGGTGCACGGCGAGATCATGGCCCGCGAGCTCGCCCTGCTGCGCGAGACCGACAGATTCCTGCGCCGCCTGACTGCCCTGGTCTACGACGGCGGCGACATTCCGGCGTTGCTGCATGAAGTCGCGACGACCGTGCAGGCGCCAGTCGCGCTCGAGAGCCTCGACCACCGCATCGTCAGCCATGACAGCGCCGGGCTCGACGACGACGTCGTCATGTCGATGTGGCGCCACCACCGCATGTCGGAGGACTTCGAGGGTGGCCCGGCACCGGGCGTGCACATCGTCCCGGTGCGCGTCCCGGGCGGACCGTGGGGCCGCCTCGTCTGCTTCGAGGTCGACGCGCCGCTGCCCGATACCGCACGCCGGGTGATCGAGCACGCAGCCGATGTCCTGGGCTTCGCACTCGGCGGGCAGGGCGAGAGCGAGTACGTCTCCCGATCGACCGGGAGTTTTCTCCACGAGCTGGCGGCCGGCCGGCTCGACGACGCGAGCGCCCGTGCGCGCGTCGGCGGCCTCGGCTTCGCCGGCGAGGGCCTGTTGCTGCCGTTCATTGCGAGCTGGCGCGCGGCTCCTACGACGCGGCTCGCACCCGACCGTGCCTGGACGGCGCTCATTCGACGGCTCAAGCGGACGTTCGCCGACGAGCGGCTCCCGCTGCTCGTCGGTCCGTGGGAGGGATCGATCGTCGGCATCGTCGCCCTGGGCGCCCGCGAGGCGGACACGCCGACGCTCGACCGGGTCGCCGAGACGGTCCATGCGGCGCGGCGGCAAGAGCGCATCGGCGAGGAGGAGATCGCGCTGAGCATCGGACCGCCCTCGAAGTCCTGGGTCGATCTGGGCAGCACGCTCGAGGTCCTGGCGGTGGCGGGCGGAGCGGCGGCGACGCAGCCGGTTCAGCCATGGCACGACGCACGCCGGATGTCCGTTCCGACGCTCTTGTACGGCCTGCTCGGCAACCCGACGCTGCAGGCGTTCGTCCAGCAGCAGTTGGGCGACCTGCTCAACGGCAACAACCGCCGCAACCGGGAGATGATCGAGACCATTCGCGAGCTCGCGGTCAACGGAGGACGAAAGGCCGACGCGGCGCGCTCGCTTCATCTCACGCGTCAGTCGCTCTACTATCGGATCGAGCGAATTGAGGAGGCACTCGGAGTCGACCTCGACTCCGGCGAGACGCTGCTGGCGCTGCACCTGGCGATCACCGCGTTGCCGATGCTCAACCAGCGCAACGCCTTCCTCGCCGGCCGCTGATCCGCCGCTGCGACAGGCGCTCAGGCTGCTCGCCTGACAGACTGTCAGGGCCTCGCCGAGGCGTCTTACCACCCGTCGTTGTCCCGCCCCGGGGACGCTGCGACAGTTACGCCATGCGACATCTCCGGATCACGCTCGGGAAGCGCGGCGTCTCCTGCGTCGCCCGTCTGCTGGACGCCGAGGCGCCGCAGACCTGCGATGCCGTGTGGAACGCGCTGCCGCAGAGCGGCGACGCGTGGCACGGGACCTACTGCTCCAACGAGGTGTACGCGCTGCTGCCGCCGTTCGACGCTCGGCCCGGCATGGAGCATCCGACGATCGTCCCCGCGTTCGGCGACGTGGTCTACTGGGACGTTCCGATCGCGCATCTCCCCTCTCGGATCCGCGACGATCCCTTCCGCGGTCCGCTCGGCTTCGAGTCCGCCGACCGATTCGTCGACATCGCGATCTTCTACGGCCGCAACAACTACCTCTACAACCCCGCGAGTGGGCCGATGCCGGGCAACGTCTTCGCCACGATCGTGGATGGGCTCGACGAGATGTCCGACGCCTGCCGTGACGTCTGGCGGCAGGGAAGCGTGGGGGAGCGGCTCGTCTTCGAACGCCACGAGGACTGACCGGCTAGTTCGAGACCGGCCGCACCCATTCACGCGACCCGCCGGCTTCGTCTGCGGTGGAGCTGCTGAGACGTCGTCGTCGGAAATAGATGGCGCATGGTCCGTGCGAGGGGCCTGGGCCGTGATCGCAACATGCGCGTTGACGCTGTGGGCGGGCGCGGCGACGGCACAGGCCGACTTCCTCGCCACCGCCGAGGACCAGGCCGGCAACGCGACCGATCCGGACCCCGGCCGCGACATCACCGCCGTGTCGCTGGTCTACGCCCGAAACGCCGGCACGTTGAAGGGGTCCCTGCGCCTGGGCGGCTCGCCCATCGATGCTCCGGGCTCCATCACGCTCTCACGAGCGCCCGGACCGCGACCGGCTGCGAGCCGCGCCGGTGGCGGCGTTCTCGTCCTTCACCGACACATTCGAGGCGGACTGGCTGCTGCTCGACTCGCCGACGGCGCCGCCGGTGGCCCGCGGCGAGGCGGACAAGCGCGGCTTCGGCACCGTCGTGCCGCAGTTCGAGGTCACCGACGCCGCGCTGCGCGGTCACCCGATGGGACTGCGCGTGGCCACGCTCAGCGAGCCTGGTGACGCCGCCAACGTCTACGACACCACGGACCCGATCGACCTCGCCGCTCAACCCGGCCTCGCCGTGCGTGTTCGCGCACCGAAGACGTTCCGCCCGGGGCGTCCGGCGACCGTGAAGATCGCCGTGTCGAACCTCGGCGACGCGGCGACCGAGCGCGTGCGCGTGCGCGTGCGCCTGGGCGCGTGCACGTGTGCCTGGGCGGCGCGCGCGACCTGCCGCCTGAGCCCGCGCACCGGGACACTAGGCCCCGCTTGCGCCGGGCGCACGCCGCACCTATCGCGTCAAGGCGCGCTTCGGCCCGCGCGCCTCCACCACCAACCACGTCTCGGTCCGCGCGAGCGCCGGCGACGTCGTCGCCGACACGAAGGTGCGCCTCGTCGTGCGCCGCTCCCCGCGACCCTCCTCGGGAGGCGGGGGCGGGACGGGGGCGCAGGTGTGCACCCGGTGGTAGCCCGACCCCGGCGGCCAGGCCGACGGCTCGCTGATCCTCGTGCCCTGCTAGTCGTCACGTACGAGAGGGGTGGTTCGGCACCAGCCGCGCTCATCCCGTGACGACACTCGGCGCGAGCCCCCTCCGCGGCCGGACGATCACGGAGGACCGGGCGGCGCGGCGGGTCGCGCTCGGCGCGTCCGCGATCACGAGGTTGACCGTGCCGCCGGAGGCGCGCGGGTCGGCGCGGGCGGTGAGGATGAACGCCTCGTGGTCGAGCGGGGCGAGCTCGTCGATGCGCCAGCAGACCTGGCCGTCGCGCAGGCGTGAGCCCGGGGCGGAGACGAGGGTCATCTCCTGCGGGAGGCGGTCGCAGACCTCGACGTCCTCGGCGGGGCCGCTGCCGCGGTTGCGGACGTCGATGCGGTAGCGCACGTTCGCGCCGCCGTTCACGAGCGCGCGGCGGACGGTCTTGCCGGGGTCGAGCTCGGGCGCGGTCTCGCCCGGCACGTCGGGTGGCGGGGACACGGACGGCTCGGTCGGCGTCACGCCCGGCGGCGGCAGCGTGTTGGTGACCGTCACCGTGATCTCGTCGTCGAGCACCCGGAAGCCCGCGGCGCCCGGCACCGCGCTCGGCTGCCCGTTGACCTCGTAGCTGATCCGCACGTCGGGCGGCAGCGTGCCGGCGCGCTCGGTGACGAGGCAGTACTCGCCGACCCGGATGCGGTCCAGGCGGGGCGTGCCCGGCAGCCCGGACGCCGGCACGGTGACCGCCGCGGTCGTGCCGTCGGTGCAGCGGACGTCGAACACGAACGACGAGGGCAGCAGCGCGCCCGCGTCGGCGCCCACCACCCGCTTGACGATGTCGAGCCGCGCACGCCGCACCCGGACGTCCTGGCAGTCGTTGACGACCTCGACCTCGCGGCCGTCGCCGGAGACGACCACGCCCGGATGGTTGGCGAGCTGCAGCTCGTAGTGCACGTGGCAGCCGTCGGGCAGGGCGCCGAGGTTGCGCTCCTGTACGCGGCACCTCGCCCCCTCCGGCACGGTCATCTCGGCTGCGCCGTTCGCTGCGGAGCCCGAGCCGCCGCCCGCGCCGAACGTGAACGTGCGCTCCTTGACCACCACGCCGTCATCGCGGCACGTCACGTGCACTCGGAACCCGTCGGGAAGCGGGTCGACCGGCTGGCCCACCGGAACCTCGATCCGCTTGGTCACGCGGAACGTCGCGTCGCGCGGCGGCGGCGGCGGGGGTTCCGGTGGCTCGGGCGGCGGCCCGACCGTGTAGCAGACGAACCAGTGGCTGATGTCGGCGATGTTGCTCTGGCCGACCCACGGCGGGATGTAGTCCTGGTTCGGCGGCAGCGCGGGCGGCACGACGGCCGAGTCGACGTAGGCGTTGTAGCCGTTGCCGCCCTTCACGACGACGGCGCGGATGACCACGCCCCGCCGCCGCCCCTCCGGCGTGAGGTCGACCTGCAGCGCCCGCGGCGCCCGCCCGAACGGCGTCTCCACGTTCGCCGTCACCGTGCCCGTCACGTACGCGTCGGCGGCGGACTGGTCCTGGCCGCCCCCGCCGCCCGAGAGCTGCACGACGTCGCCGGGCAGGCTCGTCACCTCGTCGCGCTCCAGGTGCGCGCACTGGGTCGCGTTGCGCTCGACGAACGTGGCGCGCGGATCGTTCGCGGTCGCCCGGTACGAGTTCGCGCCCGCGGCCGGAGCCCAGGCCAGCGCCAGGGCGCTCAGCACGCCTGCTCCGACGAGAGCCCGCCTTCTCGCCTCCATTCGAGCGACAGTGACCCGCGCGAGAACTCAGGAACCCTTGACCGAACATCGGGTTGCGAACGCCGGCATCCGGGGCACTCAGCGTCACGTGAGCGCCGCGCGCTGGCCAGCCGCCCTCGGGACCGCACTCGCGACGCTCGCGATCGCCGCCTCGCCGGCGCTCGCGGCCCCCGCGTGCGGCCCGGGCCGCGCCACCGCCACCACCGTCGGCGCGCCCGCCGCCGACGTCGCCTGGCGCGCGCGGCTGATCGCCCGCACGCCCCTCGCCCCCGCCCCGGACGCCCGCGGCCGCGGCGCGATCACGCCCCGCCAGGCGTCCTGGCTCCTCGTCCTGCGCGCGCGCCGGGACGACGACGACCGCTGCCGGCTCCGGGTGCGCCTCCCCGACCGGCCCAACGCCGCGGCCGCGTGGATCGACGCCGATCGCGTGCAGCTCGAGCCGACCCCGTGGCGGCTGACCGTGTCGCGGGCCGCCCGGACGCTGACCGTCCACCGCAACGGCGACCGCGTCCGCCGCTTCCGCGTGGTCGTCGGGGCGCCCGGCACCCCGACGCCCACGGGCCTGTTCGCGATCCTCGACGTCTGGCGCGCCGACCCCGGCGCCTTCCTCGGCGCCTACGTCCTCCCGCTCACCGCCCACAGCCGCGTGCTGCAGGAGTTCGGCGACGGCGACGGGCGCGTCGGCCTCCACGGCCGCGGCGGCGCGAGCCTGCGGGACCCGCTCGGCACGGCCGCCAGCCACGGTTGCGTCCGGCTGGACAACCGGGCGATCGCCTGGCTGGTCCGCGCCGCGGGCGCCGACCGCCTGGCCGGCGTCCCCGTCCGCGTACGCTGACGCGGCCCGCGGACCGGCGCACACGCGCCAGGAAGCAAGGCAGCTCCGTCTCGCCTGATAGCGTCGCGGCCGGAGGCGCGGGAGCCTCGCCCGCGCACACCGGCGGCCGGGCTCCGCGCGATGCGCAAACCGCGGAGACACGATGACGCACCCCCGGACGTCCCTCGCCCGGCGCGCGGCCCTGGCCGCCGCCGTCGCCCTGCTCGGCGCCGCACCGGCCACGGCCGGCGCCGCCCCACCGGTCACCGTCAAGGCGGCCGCGATCGCCGCGCCCCTCGGCGAGACCGCCACCGCAGCCCGGGTGACGATCACGAACACGACGTCCAAGCGCCTGCGCGGCCTGCGGCTCTCCGTCGGGCGCGCCAAGGGCGTCGGCATCGCCGTCCAGGGCGCCAGGCGCGGCCGCCTGACGCGCGCGCTCCCCGCGCTCGGCCCGGGCCGCACGGCGCGGGTGACCGTGCGGCTGCGCCGCCTGCAGGACGGCCCGCAGACCGGGGCGGTCGCCGTCCGCGTCACCCGCGGGAAGCGGACCGTCGGCTCCGCGCGCCTGCGGTTCGGCACGTCCGGCTCGACCACCGCGCCGCGCAACCCGAACACGCTGGCCGGGCGCTACTTCTGGGGCTCGACCTACACGATCAACGGCATTCGGCAGAAGACGCTCTACTTCACCGGCGACGACCTCGTCTTCACCGACGACACCGAGAGCGCGTGGCCGACCTGCGCCGCAGAGAGCGAGCAGTGCCGGCCCTACCGCTACACGGCGGCCTCGGGCGAGCTGGCGATCGACGGCCAGCCGGCCGAGCTCGCCGGACGCCGGCTGAAGCTCGACGGGCAGACCTACTTCGAGTTCGGGATCCCGCAGCCCGGCGCCCGCTTCGACACCCGCGTCACCTACGCGAACGCCCGCGGGATCTGCCCGCTCATGTGCAGCTACCACACCGAGAACCTGACGTTCCGGCCCGACGGGACCTTCGCCCGCGACTCGGTGTCCTCGGGCAGCTCCCCGGTCGTCGACTGGGCGTCGATCCCGACGGACAGCAAGGGCACCTACGAGGTCCGCGCGGACGGCACGCTGCGCCTCGCCTACGAGAGCGGAACCGAGCGGATCGAGACGATCGGCCTCTACCTCGACGAGAGCGGGGCGCTCAAGCCAGCGGGCGAGGGGATGATCCTCGGCGGCGACGGCTACTTCGACATCCGCGACTGACGACGCGCCGGTGCCCGGCGCACGCGCGCCGGGCACCGGGGGACGTCGAACAAGGGATGGGGACCTCGTCGATGTGGGGCCCCTCCAGGGCGTCCGATGATCTACCGCTGCGCGGCAGCCGTGTGGTGCATGTCGTCGGTCAGCTGGCCTCGACGCGCGGCGAACATGCCGATCGCGTAGACGGCGGCGAGGCCGACGAGGCCGTAGACGATGCGGCTCGCGACGTTCGTCGCGCCGAACTCCTCGCCGAAGATCCAGGCGACGAGGTCGAACTCGGCGATCGCGACGAGCCCCCAGTTGAGGCCGCCGACGACCAGCAGCGTCGCGGCGAGCAGGTTCAGGCCCTTCGTCATCTGTCCATCTCCTGTACGAGTGTTGTTCATGTCATGTACGGAAGCAGATGTCCAGGTGGTTGTCAAGGGCTTGTACAGATCCTGTAGAGTTCTTGGCGCGATGGAAGGTGACGGGGTCCTGCGGATCGGCGAGCTCAGCAAGCGCACGGGCGTGAGCCCGGAGCTGCTGCGCGCCTGGGAGCGGCGCTACGGGCTGCTGCAGCCGCTGCGCTCGTCGGGCGGGCTGCGCCTCTACTCGCCCGCCGACGTCGAGCGCGTCGGCGTCATGCGCGGGCACCTCGCCGACGGGCTGGCCGCCGCCGAGGCGGCCGCGCTCGCCCTGCGCGCCGACGTCGGCGCCGCGCCGCCGCCCGTGGCGCTGGCGCCGGAGGCGGTGCGCCTCGAGCTGGCCGACGCGCTCGACCGCTTCGACGAGCCGCGCGCGCAGGCGCTCCTCGACCGCGTGCTCGCGGCGGTCACGGTCGACACGCTGCTGAGCGAGATCGTCCTGCCCTACCTGAGCGAGCTCGGCGACCGCTGGGAGCGCGGCGAGGCCTCGGTCGCCCAGGAGCACTTCGCCTCGAGCATCATCCGCGGGCGGCTCCTCGGCCTCGCGCGCGGCTGGGGCCAGGGGCTCGGCCCCACCGCCGTGCTCGCCTGCCTGCCGGGCGAGCAGCACGACCTCGGCCTCATCGCGTTCGGCCTCGCGCTGCGCGCCCGCGGCTGGCGGATCGTCTACCTGGGCGCCGACTCACCCGTCGAGACCGTCGAGGAGATCAGCGCCCGCCACGAGCCGGACCTGGTCGTCCTCAGCGCCACGAGCGACGACCTCGTCGCGCCGCTGCTCCCCGAGCTGCGCGCGCTCGCGCGCCGTCACCGCCTGGCGCTCGCGGGCGGCGCCGCCGCGAACGCCGACCTGGAGCGCGCGGGCGTCCTCGCCCTGCCCGACGACCCGGTCGCCGAGGCGGACCGGGTCGTCGCGCTGCTCCAGGACGCCGGCGGCGAATAGGAGGTCACCCGGCCGCATCGCCGGCCGGCGCCCCCACGCCGTCGTGCGCGACGACGCGCCCGCGCTCGAACAGCAGCGCGGTGAGGATCGCGCCCGCCGCCAGGGACGCCGCCGACCACCAGAACACGACCGTCGAGCCGTGCACGGCCGCCTCGGCCTGCGCCAGCGCGGCCGGCGTGCCGGCCGCGGGGGCGAAGCCCGACACCGCGCTCGCGAACACCGTCGACAGCGCCGCGATCCCGAGGGAGCCGCCCACCTGCTGGGACGTGTTGACCAGCGCCGAGGCGACGCCCGCGTGGCTCGCGCCGACCCCGTGGGTCGCGGTCGCGAACGCCGGCGCCATGATCATCCCGAACCCGCCGCCCGTCACGAGCAGGCCCGGCAGCACCGCGCCCGCGTACGACGAGCTCACGTCGATGCCGGTCAGGTAGACGATGCCCACCGCCGCCAGGGCGAGCCCGGTCGGCACGAGCGGCGCCGGGCCGACGCGCGGCAGCAGCCGCGTCGACGCGATCGTGGCCGACGCCATCACGAACGCCACCATCGGCAGGAACGCCAGGCCGGTCTCGATCGGCGACATCCCGAGCGTGCGCTGCAGGAAGTACGTCAGGTACAGGAACGTCGCGAACGTCGCGACGCCGGTGACCGCGATGGCCAGGAACGCGGCGCCGCGGTTGCGGTCGGTCACGACGCCGAGCGGCAGCAGCGGCGCGGCGACCCGCCGCTCGAGGACCACGAACGCCACGATCGCGACCGCGCCGGCGGCGAGCGCAGCGATCGTCAGCGGCGCGCCCCAGCCGTTCATCTCCGCGTTGGCGAAGCCGAACACGATCGCGAACAGCCCGCCGGTCGCGACGACGGCGCCGGGGACGTCGACGCGCGGCCGGCGCCGCGGGCGGACGTTGACCAGCAGCCGCAGCCCCGCGGCGGCCGCCGGCACGGCGAACGCGAGGTTCACGTACATCGTCCAGCGCCACGACAGCACCTCGGTGACGATGCCGCCGAGCAGCAGCCCCACGGCGGCGCCCGAGCTGGCGACCGCGCCGTAGACGGCGAACGCCTTCCCGCGCTCCTCGGGCTCGGTGAACGTCGTCGTCACGATCGACAGCGCCGCCGGGGCCAGCAGCGCGGCGAACGCGCCCTGCAGCGCGCGGGCGCCGACGAGCACCTCGAGGCTCGGGGCGGCGCCGCCCACGGCCGACGCGCCCGCGAACCCGAGCAGGCCCGCGACGAACGTCCACTTGCGCCCCACCAGGTCGCTGATCCGGCCGCCGAGCAGCAGCAGGGACCCGAACGTCAGCGCGTAGGCGGTGATGACCCACTGACGCGACTCGTCCGAGAAGGCGAGGTCGGCCTGGGCCGACGGCAGCGCGATGTTCACGATCGTCACGTCGAGGACGACCATGAGCTGCGCGACCGCGATCACGGCCAGGATCAGCCAGCGGCGCGGGTCCGGGGTCGGGGTGGTCGGGGTCATGACGGCCTCCGCATCCGGTCGCGCGCCGCCGCGAGCAGGGCGTGCCGGTCGGCGACCGGCCCGAGGTGGCGCAGCTTGTCGGGGTTGAAGATCGAGTTGACGGCGCTGACGCGGCCGTCGGCGACGTCGACGGTGACCACGCCGACGAGGCGGTCCTCGGCGTCGACGACGAGCATCCCGGGCTCGCCGTTGACCTCGGCGCGGCGCAGGGTCGTGCCCATGCGCTCGAGCAGCGCCAGCCCGGTCCGCATCGCCTGCAGGCAGCGCACGCGGCCGCGGGTCGGCGTGCGTCGGCCGCCGCCCTCGCCGCCGTCGCCGCGCACCAGCGCGTCCTCGGCCAGGAGCGCCTCGAGCCCGTCGAGGTCGCCCTCCTCGACCGCGTCGAAGAAGCGGCTGGCCAGCCGCCGGCGCTGCTCGCGCGAGGTCTCGAAGCGCGGGGTGCCGCCGTCGACCTGCCGGCGCGCCCGCGACCCGAGCTGGCGGACCGCGGCCGGGCTCTTGCCGAGCACGGCGCCGATCCGCTCGTAGGGGTAGTCGAACACCTCCCGCAGCAGGAACACCGCGCGCTGCTCGGGCGACAGCCGCTCGAGCACGACCAGCAGCGCCATCGACAGCGACTCGGCGATCTCGGCGTGGCGGCCGGGGTCGTCGCCGTCCTCGGCGGTGAGGATGGGCTCGGGCAGCCACTCGCCCACGTACGTCTCGCGGCGGCTGCGGGCCGACTTGAGCTGGTCGATCCCCAGCCGCGTCACGACCGTGACCAGGAAGCCCTCGGGCGAGTCGATCCGGGCGCCGGCCGCGCGCTCGCGGTGCAGGCGCAGGAACGCCTCCTGCACGAGGTCCTCGGCCTCGTTGACGCTGCCGAGCATGCGGTAGGCGGCGCCGAAGGCGGCCGCGCGCAGCTCGTCGTACCCGTCGGTGGTGGTGTGGTCGGCGGCGCTCACGATCGGCCTCCCCGCAGCGCGCGGACGGCGAGCAGCGGCGCGGCCAAGACGCCGGCCACGAGCCCGACGACGAGCAGCGGGACCAGCAGGAGCGCGCCGAGCACGATCGCCGGGATCGCGAACGGGAACAGGACCATCACGAAGATCCCCAGCGAGGCGAGCATGCCGCCCCCTTCGCTGAACGCGTCTCCGACGGGCGTCCGGGTGCGTGGCTGGGCGGGCATCGGCGGTCTCCTTTCGTCCTCATGCCCCCAAGGACGAGATGGCCCGCGCGGTTGTGACGGGTGCCGTGCTTCACTTCCCCACGTGTCCGGGATCGTCGCCGCCCACGGACCGTTCGATCCGCGCACCGGGCTGCGCATGCTCGAGCGCATCGCGCACCGCGGTCCGGACGGGACCGGCAGCCGCGCGGTCGGCGACGCGTGGCTCGGCCATCGGCGCCTGGCGATCGTCGATCCCGAGGGCGGCGGCCAGCCGCTGCGCAGCCACGGCGACGACCTGTGGATCGTCGGCGACGGCGAGATCTACAACCACGAGCGGCTGCGCGCCCGGTTGGGGGAGCACCGCTTCCGCACCCGCTCCGACCACGAGGCGGCGCTGCTGGCCTACGCGGACGAGGACATCCACGCCTTCGACCGCCTGTGGGGGACGTTCGCGCTCGTCATCGCCGGCGAGGACGGGCGGTTCGTGGCGACGCGCGACGCGCTCGGCGTCGCCCCGCTCTACTACGCCCAGCGCGACGAGACGACGATCTTCGCCTCCGAGCTGAAGGCGTTCGACGAGGAGTGGCGCCCGCTCGCCCAGCCGCTGCCCGCCGGGCACGCGTGGAGTCCCGCCGAGGGCCTGCGGCCGTGGCGCCCGACCGCCGCGGCGCGCCCGGTGCTGATGCGCAGCCGCGGGCCGAACGAGATGCCCCCGCCGTGGGTGTTCGACGCCGTGCGCGACACGCTGATCCGCGCGGTCGAGCGCGCGCTGGCCGCCGACGTCCCCGTCGGGCTGCTGCTGTCGGGCGGCCTGGACTCCAGCCTCATCACCGCGATCGCCGCGCGCATCGCCCAGCGCGAGGGGCGGACGCTGCCGACGTTCGCGGCGGGCCTGCCCGGCAGCCCCGACCTGGCGGCGGCGCGCGTCGTGGCCGAGCACCTCGGCACCGACCACCACGAGCTCGTGTTCTCCATCGAGGAGGCGATCGCGTGCGTGCCGGAGGTGATCGGCAAGCTCGAGTCGTTCGACCCGAGCCTCGTGCACAGCGCGGTGCCCAACCACCTCGTCGCCGGCCTCGCCAGCCGCCACGTGAAGGTCGTGCTGATCGGCGAGGGCGCCGACGAGCTGTTCGCCGGCTACGCGCACTACGCGGCCATCGAGACCGGGGACGAGCTGCACGCCGAGCTGCTGGACACGATCGGCGGCATGCACAACCTCGGCCTGCAGCGCGTCGACCGCGTCGCCAGCGCCAACGGGATCGAGCCCCGGATCCCGTTCCTGGACCTCGACGTGGTCGAGCTGGCGCTCGCGCTGCCGCCCACGTGGAAGCTCACGACCGAGACGCGCCCCGAGAAGTGGCTGCTGCGGCGCGCGTTCGAGGGCTGGCTGCCCGACGACGTGCTGTGGCGCCCCAAGGAGCAGTTCGGCGAGGGCACCGGGATGAACGAGGCGCTGGCCGCCCACTTCGGCGAGCAGGCGACCGAGGAGGAGCTGGAGCGCGAGCGCGACGCGGTGACCCCGCCGCTGCGCAGCCGCGAGGAGCTCGTCTTCCACCGCATCCTCGACGCGCAGCTTCCGGGGATCGCCGACGCCGGCGTCATCGGCCGCTTCCTCGAGGAGGACCCGGCGGAGGGGTCGCCGACGATCCGGCGGCTGCGCCACCGCCTCCAGGGGCTGTACGAGCGCCATCTCGACATCGACCCGGCGGCGATCGTCACCTACTACGAGCCGGGGCGCGGCTTCTGCTCGCTGGAGGAGACCACCGCCCACCACGACCAGTTCGCGATCAGCATCGCCACGATCGGCGGCGAGACGGTCAGCGTCGGCGACAGCGACCTGCCGTTCCCGCTGCAGTCGGTGTCGAAGGTGTTCGCCTACGCGCTCGCGCTCGAGGACCTCGGCCGCGACCGGCTCCTGCAGCACGTCGGGGTGGAGCCCAGCGGCGACGCGTTCAACTCGATCGTGTTCGACGAGCGCCACAACCGCCCGTACAACCCGATGGTCAACGCGGGCGCGATCGCCACGACCGACCTGGTGCGCGGCTACGACGTCGACGAGAAGCTCGAGCGCATCGTCGGCAGCCTGCGCGAGTTCGCCGGCAACCCCGACCTGGACGTCGACGCGGACACCCTCGAGCGCGAGCTGCTGACCGCCGACCACAACCGCGCGACGGCCTACCTGATGCGCGCGCAGGGGATGATCGCCGGCGACGTCGAGGCGACGCTGCGCCTGTACCTGAGCCAGTGCTCGGTCCACGTCACCTGCGACGACCTCGCGGTGATGGGCGCGACGCTGGCCAACGGCGGCGTGAACCCGGTGACCGGCCGCGCGTGCCTGCCGCGCGACCGCGTCCGCGACGTGCTGAGCGTCATGTACACATGCGGGATGTACGACTTCGCCGGCCAGTGGGCCTACGAGGTCGGCGTGCCCGCCAAGAGCGGCGTCAGCGGCGCGATCCTGTGCGTCATCCCCGGCAAGATGGGGATCGCCGTGTTCTCGCCCGGCCTGGACGCCTACGGCAACAGCGTCCGCGGCACCCGCGTCTGCCGGGAGATCTCCGACCGCCTCGGCCTGCACGTGTTCGCCACCGAGGAGGAGGACGCGATGCTCGGCGAGGCCGGCCCGGCCGCCACCCCGCCCGCCGGGCCGCCCGTGGTCGTCAGGCCTGCCAGCGGGCCCCGCGATCGCCCTCGAGCGTGATCCACAGGGCCTCGGCGACCGCCAGCGGCGTCCCGTCCGCCGCGTAGACGGCGCTGGCGCCGCGGTGCTTGCGCTCGCCGCGCTCCAGCGGCCAGGCGGCGATCACGTACGTCTCGCCGGCCCGCACCGGCGCGTCGATGCGGGCGGTCATCGTCGCGAGCACGCTCACGCGCCCCTCCGGCATGCACGCGAAGCCCGACGGGCAGTCCAGCGCCGCCCACACGAGCCGCGAGTCGATCCTCCCGCCTTGGCCGCCCAGGCCGGGCGCCGGGGTCCACGGGCAGGCGAGCACGTCCCCGGCGCTGAGCGGGCCCGGGAACACGTGCAGGCCGTCGTCGGGACGCAGCGGGCCACAGACGACGCACGTCGGGAAGATGTGGCGGTCGGGGTCGGCGGCCGCGTACCGGCGCGTCGCGTGGCGCGCGGCGGCGAGGCTCGGCGCCGGGCGCGGGGCGACGGTCGGCTCGCCGGGCACGGCGTCGGCGACGACCACGTCGCCGTGGCGGACGGTGACGGTCCCGTCCGGGCCGGTGCGACGGTCGAGCGGGACGCCGACCGGCATCGGGGCCAGCAGGCGCACGCTCGCCGCCGGCCCGATCGGCTCGGCGGCCAGCCCGCACGCGTAGCCGCCGTTCGTCACGCCCGGCGGGCCGTTGAAGCGGGGCGCGACGGTCAGGGCGCCGCCGCGGGTCTCGTCGATCTGACGCATCGATTCGCACCTTCGGTCGTGGTGGACGGCGGGCACGCTAGGCGCGGGCCGCAACGCCACCGTCAGGCGAGCGCAAACTTCTCCCCCGGGCGCCGGGGCGCCGGTAGGGTTGGCGCATGCTGCGGGCCCGCCTGTTCGGGCCGATGACGCTGGACATCGACGGCCGCGCCGTCCCGGAGATCGCCGGCCTGCGGCCGCGCTCGCTGCTGGCGTGGCTGCTGATGGAGCCGGGCCCCCATGCCCGCGCGCACGTCGCCGCCCGCTTCTGGCCGGACGTGCTGGACACGAGCGCCCGCGCCTCGCTGCGCAACGCCCTGTCGACGATTCGCGCCGCGCTCGACGCCGCGGGCGGCGTGCGCTACCTGGAGGCCGACCGCGTCAGCGTCGGGATCGCGGCGGGCCTGCCCCGCGAGGTCGACGTCGAGCGCTTCGCGCGCCTGGCCGACGCGGGCGACCCGCGGTCGCTCGAGCGCGCGTTCGCCCTGGCCGACGCGCCGCTGCTCAGCGATCTCGCCGACGACTGGGTGCTGGAGGCGCGCGACGAGTGGCGCGAGCGGCTCGTCGACGTCGCGCTGCGCCTGGCCGACCACGCCGAGGCGGGCGGCGACGCCGCCGAGGCGATCGCCTGGACGCGGCGGGCGCTGCGCCACGCGCGCCTGCGCGAGGCCGTCCACCGCACGCTGATGGAGCGGCTGGCCGCGGCGGGCGACCGCGCGGAGGCGCTCGAGGCGTACGCGCGGCTGGCGGCCGTCCTCGCGGCGGAGTTCGGCACGCCGCCGTCGGAGGCGACCCGGGCGCTCGTGGCGCGGCTGCGGGCCGACGAGCGCGGCGGGACGGCCGCGGCGCCCCCGGAGCCCGCGCCCGGGGTCGCCGGCGCGCCCTCCGATCCAGTCGCCGCGCGCCCGCCGCTGGTCGGCCGCGCGCGCGAGCTCGACGTCCTCACCGCGTCGTGGGAGCGGGCGCGCGGCGGCGCCGGCGGCGTGGCCCTCGTCACCGGCGAGCCGGGCATCGGGAAGACCCGGCTGGTGGCCGAGCTGGGCGCACGCGCCGTCGCCTCCGGCGGCCGGAGGGCGGTGGGCGCCGCCCTGGACCTCGACGGCGCGCCGCCGCTGGGACCGTGGTCGGACGCGCTGCACCAGCTCGTGCAGGACGGGCCGCGGCCACCGCCCGACGCGGCCTGGCCGGACGACCTCGTCCACGTGTGCCGGACGGCGGAGACCGTCTGGGGGCGCCGTGCGTCGCGCCTCGGCGCGGCGCCCGAGATCGAGCGGATGCGGCTGTTCGAGACGCTCATGGCCGCCCTGGCCTGGTGGGCGGCGGACCGTCCGCTGCTCGTCGTGCTCGAAGACCTCCAGCGCATGGACGCCGCGAGCGCCGCCCTGCTCGCCGCCGTGGCCCGCCGCGTCCCGGCCTGGCCGATGCTGCTCGTCGTCACCGGGCGCGACGGCGACGAGCGCGTCGCGGTCACCGCCGACGCGCTGCGGCGGGCCGACGCGCTCGGCGCCCAGGTCGCGCTGACGCCGCTGCCCGACCGCGACATCGCGGCGATCGTCGACGCGGCCGCGCCCAGCTTGGATCCGTCCGCCCGCCGCCGGGTGGTCGACGCCGCCGGCGGCACGCCCCTGCTGGCCCGCGAGGCGGCGCACGCGACGGCCGCCGGAGCGGACCCGGCCCAGGGGCTGGCCGAGTGGGTGCGCGGGCCGCTGGCGCGCCTCAGCGACCCGGCCCGCCGGCTCGTCGACCTCGTCGCCGCCGCCGGGCGCCCGCTCGAACGCGCCGAGGCGGCCGAGCTCATCGGCGCCGGGGCGCTGACCGCCGCCCTGGAGGAGGCGTGCGCCGTGCACCTCCTCGACGACCGCGATGACCGGCGGATCGCCTTCCACCACGCCCTCGTGCGCGACGCCTGCTACGCCGCGCTTCCCGCCGCGCATCGCGCGGGCCGCCACGGCGAGCTCGCGGACGCGATGCTCGCGCGCTCCAGCCGCTCGGTGGCCGAGATCGCCCGCCACCTGCTGCTCGCCCACCGCGACGAGGACGCCACGAGCCACCTGGCCGCCGCGGCCGCCGCGGCGCGCCGGCTCGGCGCGCTGGACGAGGCCGCCGCGTTCCTGCGCGAGGCGATCGCGGTCGCCGACGGCGACGAGCTGGCCGCCGAGCTGTGGCTGCTGCTCGCCGAGGTCGAGTCCTGGCGCGGGGACCGCGACGCCTACGAGGACGCGTTCGCCCACGCCGCCGGCCTGCTCGAGCGCACGGGCGACGTGGCCGCGCTCGCCGCCGCGCACACGGCCCACGCGCGCTGCCTGCGAACCACGCTCTGCTACCCGCGCGCGTCGCTGGCCGCCTACGAGCGCGCGCTGGAGCTCGTCGAGCCGCTCGCCGACGCGCTGCCGGAGCTGTGGGCGATGGCGGTCGCGGGCGCCGCGTGGGCCGAGGCGGTCAGCGGCGACGTCGACCGCGCCCACGCGCTGATCGCGCGGGCGGAGGCGCTCCCCGAGGCCGCCCGCGACCCCGCGCTGGCGGCCGAGCTCGCGCTCGACCGGTCGGCGGCGCTGATGCGCACCGGCCGCTTCGCCGAGAGCGAGGCGGTGAGCGAGCGCGCCGTCGAGCTGGCGCTGGCGGCCGGACGGCCGGAGCTCTCGCACGTGGCCCGCGTCAACGCGGCGTCGGCGGCCGCCGCCCGCGGCGACCCGGCCCGCGCGCTCGCCCTCGTCGAGAGCGCCGAGGGCATGGCGTCCGGCGCCGCCCACCCGGACGCCGAGCGGGCCGCGGCCCGCGCCTACGCGCTCGCGCGGCTGGGGCGCCACGACGAGGCGCGGCGCGCGGCCCGCGAGCTCGCCCGCCTCGCCCAGCGCTCGGCCCGCCCCGCGGCCGAGGCGATGGCGGCCTTCGACGAGGGCTCCGTCGCGCTCGCCGTCGGCGACGCGCGCGTCGCCGCCGCCCGCCTGCGCGACGCCCTGGACGATCCCGACGGCCGGATCCCGCGGGCGCTCGCCCGGCTGCGGCTGGCCGACGCGCTCCTGGAGGCCGGCGACGTCGACGCGGCGGCCGCGGAGCTGGAGCGCGTGCCGTTCGAGCCGGTCGGCCCCGCCGACATGCCCGACGCGCTCGTGCCACGCCTGCGGCGCCTGCAGGGCCTCGTCGCCGCGGCCCGGGGCGACGCCGAGACCGCCGCGGCGCACCTGGGGCGCGCGGAGGCGGGCTGGCGCGCGCTGGCGGGCGCGGCCGCGTCCGGCGACCGGCTCGCGGCCGCGTTCGTGGACCTGGGGCGCCCGCCGGTGGCCGGCCTGCTCGAGCCGGGGGTGGAGCTCGAGCGGGTGCTGAGCGAGCGGGCGGAGCTGCTCTCGCGCGCCGGGCGCGCGGACGACCTGGAGGTGAGGTGATGGTGGAGTTCGAGGTGTCGGCGACCTGCCGGGCGCCGGCCACCGAGGTGTGGGCGCTGCTGTACGACCCGGCCCGACTCGCCGACTGGTGGGTGGGGACCGAGCGGATCGAGGGCGAGCGCAACCCGCTCACGCGGTACACGCTGGCCGAGCCGGGCGTGCCGTACCCGACCGCCCTGCACGCGACCCGCGACGGGTCGCGCGTGACGATCTCGTGCCTGGCGTTCGACATCGCCTGGGAGTGGACGCTGGAGCCGGCCCCCGAGGGCTGCGCCGTGCACCTGCGCATGCGCGGCGCCGACGAGCACGCCGATCTCGTCGACCGCCAGCGCGGCGACATGCGGGCGTCCGTCGCGCGGCTGGTGGCGCTGGCCGAGGCCGGCGTGCCCCGCTGACGGGGCGCGCCGGGCTTCACGCCCGCTTCACGCTCCCCTTGCGCTGGGCTTGCGGGCGGCCGGGAGGCTCGCCCCACCCGACCGAAGGAGCACACCATGACCCTCACCGAGCGGCACTCCCCGTCACGGCTCCCCGGGCTCGACGAGCTGCGCACCGAGTTCCACGGCGAGCTGATCCTGCCCGACGACCCCGGCTACGACGAGGCGCGGGCCGTCTACAACGGCATGATCGACCGCCGCCCGCGGCTGATCGCCCGCTGCGCCGACGCCGCCGACGTGATCGCCGCCGTGCGGCTCGCCCGCGAGTCGCACGCGCCGCTGGCCGTCCGCGGCGGCGGCCACAACGCCGGCGGCCTCGGCGTCTGGGACGACGCGATCGTCGTCGACCTGTCGCCGCAGAGCAACGTGCGCGTCGACCCGGAGCGGCGCACCGTGCGGGTCGGCGGCGGGGCGCGCTGGCGCGACGTCGACCACGCGACCCACGCGTTCGGCCTGGCCGTCCCGTGCGGCATGATCGCCAGCACCGGGGTGGGCGGGCTGACGCTCGGCGGCGGCCTGGGCAACGTCACCCGGGCCTGCGGGCTGACGATCGACAACCTGCTGTCGGCCGACGTCGTGCTCGCCGACGGGACGCAGGTCACGGCCTCCGCCGACGCCCACCCGGACCTGTTCTGGGCGCTGCGCGGCGGCGGCGGGAACTTCGGCGTCGTGACCTCGTTCGAGTTCCGCGCGCACCCCGTCGACACGGTCGTCGGCGGCCCGATGCTCTGGGAGCTCGACCGCGCCGCGGAGATCATGCGCGCGTGGGACGCGTTCATCGGGCAGGCGCCCGAGGAGCTCAACGGCTGGTTCGCGTTCCTGACGGTCCCGCCGGTCGCGCCGTTCCCGCCCGAGCTGCAGGGCGTCCCCGTCTGCGGCGTCGTGTGGTGCGTGAACGCGCCGCCGCGCCGCGCGAACGAGCTGCTGGCGCCGATGCGCGCGCTGGCGCCCGCGTTCGACGGCGTCGCCGAGGTGCCGTTCCCGGCGCTGCAGAGCGCGTTCGACCCGTTCTACCCGGCCGGGCTCCAGTGGTACTGGCGGGCGGACTTCGTCGACGAGCTCACCGACGACGCGATCGCCGCGCACGTCGAGCACGCGCGCCGGCTCCCCACGCCGCTGTCGACGATGCACCTGTACCCGATCGACGGGGCCGTGCGCCGGGTCGGGCCCGAGGAGACCGCGTGGCGCTTCCGCGCGTCGCGCTACGGCCAGGTGATCGTGGGCGTGGACCCGGACCCGGCCAACGCGGAGCGCATCGCGCGCTGGACGCGCGACTACCACGACGCGCTGCACCCGCACGCGGCGGGCGGCGCGTACGTGAACATGCTCATGCACGACGAGGGAGAGGAGCGCGTGCGGGCCAGCTACGGCGCCAACTACGACCGGCTGGTCGCGGTCAAGCGCCGCTACGACCCGGGCAACCTGTTCTCGATCAACCAGAACATCGCCCCGTAGCCGCGTGGTCGCGCCGGGGCCGCCCCGGCGCGACCGCGACGGGTCAGAGCGACGGGTCGCGATGCGTGACCTCGCCGTCGACGACGGTGAGCAGCACGGGGTCGTCGAGCAGGTCGTCGGCGTCGCAGTCCACGGGATCGCGGGCGAGGACGGTCAGGTCGCCGAGGCAGCCGGGGGCGATCCGGCCCTGGTCGTCGTGGCCGACCGCCCGCGCCGCCCACGTCGTGTAGCCCTGAAGCGCCTGCAGCGCGGTGAGCGCCTGGTCGTCCCACGGGGCGCGGTCGCGTCGCCCGGGCGGCCGGCGCAGGCGCGCGGCGGCCATGCCCTCGCGCGGGTCGTGGCGCACGACGGGCCAGTCCGAGCCGAGGACCAGCCACGCGCCGGACTCGTACAGGTCGCGGGCGCGGTAGGCGCGGCCCCAGCGCTGCGGCCCGACCCGCCGCGACCAGCCGTCGCCGCCGTCGGGCTCGAGCACCGTCATGTGCTGGGCCTGCATGGACGCGATCACCCCCTCGGCGGCGAAGCGCGGCAGGTCCTCGGCGCGCAGCAGCTCGACGTGCTCGATGCGGTGGCGGACGCCGGCGGCGCGCGGCGCATCGCGGTAGGCGTTCAGGACCTCGTGGACGGCGCGGTCGCCGCAGGCGTGCGTCGCGCACTGGAAGCCGCGGCCGGAGAAGAACGCGACCGCCTCGCGGTAGCGGGCCGGGTCGGGCCAGAACGGGTCGGTGCCCGCGCCGTCGGCGTCGGGCTCGTCCAGCCAGGCGGTGCCCGAGTCCACGACACCGTCCATGAAGAGCTTCACGACGCCGGCGCGCCAGCGCCGCCCGCGCGCGTCGCGGTGCGCGGCCAGCGCCTCCCACTCGTCGCGCTCCATCTCCGGCTTGATCCACATCGGGACCACGCAGCGCACCCGCAGGTCGCCGCCGGCCTCCAGGTCGCGGAGCATGTCGAGGCTCGACGGGTCGCCGTCCATGAGGTGGGCGGCGGTGATGCCGGTCGCCGCCAGCCGGCGCATGTTCTCGACGGCGGTGGCGCGGCGCTCGCTCGCGGTGGGCGCGGGCGCGGCGCCCTGCACGAGCATCGTGGCGGCCGCCTCGCGCAGCTCGCCGGTCGGCACGCCGTCGACGCACACGATCTCGGCGTGCTCGGCGAACGTCCGCGGACCGGCGACGCCGGCGAGCGCGAGCGCGCGCGGCGAGGCCAGCGCCGTGTGGAAGTCGGCGAAGCGCAGCAGCACCGGCAGGCCGCCGGCCGCCTCCTCGATCAGCTTCCCGTGGATGCCCGTCTCCGCGAACACGCGCTGGTCCAGCCCCCAGCCGACGATCCAGCCGCCTGGCTCGCAGCGGGCGCGCTCGTCGGCCAGCCGCGTGCGGACGTCGTCGAGGGTCTGCGCGTCGCTGAGGTCGAGCGACCCCATCGAGATCGCGCCCGGCAGGGCGTGGACGTGCCCGTCGATCAGGCCGGGGACGACGGCGGCGCCGCCCAGGTCGATCGCCTCGGTCGCGGGGCCGATGAGCGGGCGCACGTCGACGGCGTCGCCGACCGCGACGATGCGGCCGGCGGTCACGGCGACCGCGCTCGCCGCCGGCCGCTCGGGATCGAGCGTGCGCACGCGTCCGTTCACGAGAGCCAGATCGGCGGCCGTCGCCGGCATGGGACCTCCATCCTCGGGTCGGCGCAGATCGTGCCACAGGCCGGCGGCCGCGCCGGCCCGGAGGACTACGGATGGCGGGTCCGCGCATTCCCGCAGCCCGTCGGCGGTCGGGCGCGGATGGCGCGGCGCCGCTCATGCGGTTCGATCGGGGCAGATCGAAAACGAAGCCTGAACCAAGGGGAACCCCGCCATGCCGCTCACGCCGAAGTCACCGAAGGATCTGGCCCTGGCGCCGGTCGCCGCCCAGATCGACCAGAACCTCCAGCGCCTGCGGGAGATGCCCGACGACGCCGGCATCGACTTCGAGCTGGCGCTCGAGCTCGACAAGCCGGAGTTCGAGCACACGCGCGACGAGCGCGCGGCCCGTGTGCTCGCCGTCGCGCTGCGCGGCGTGGACACGCACGGCTGGCACGCCGAGATCACCGAGGACGGCTCGGCCGTCCGCCTGACCGGTGGCTCGGTGTCGCTCGACATCGCGCTCGGCGCGGCCGTCCAGCACTACATCGAGTCGCCCGTCGCCGTCTGACCTGCGCATGACATCCGCCTCGCCCGCCAAGATTGGCGGGTGAGCGCGGTCACGGGGGACGAGCGCGAAGCCAGGGACGAGCGCCCGGTCGGGCGCGCGCGCACGCTCACGGCGATGGTGTGCGCCGCCGGGATCGTGCAGCTCCCGACGGCGGCGATCGTCATGGCGCTGCCGACGATCCACCGCGAGTTCGGCACGTCGATGGCCGAGCTGCAGTGGACGGTCACCGCGTTCCTGATCCCGTTCTCGGCCCTGCTGATCACCGGCGGGCGCCTGGCCGACGTGTTCGGCCGCCGCCGGATGCTGCTGTGCGGGGCCGCGCTGTTCGGCGGCGGGTCCGTGCTGGCCGCCGCCAGCCCCGGCGTCGAGGTGCTGATCGCCGGGATCGCGCTGGCCGGCAGCGGCGGCGCGCTGCTGATGCCGTCGTCGATGTCGATCATCACCGACGTCTTCCGCGGCGCCAGCCGCGGCATGGCCATCGGCCTGTGGGGCGCGGCGACCGAGCTCGTCTCCGGCGTCGGCGTCCTCGTCGGCGGCGTGCTCACCGGCGAGCTGGACTGGCGCTGGATCTTCGTGGTGTGCGCCGCGTTCGCGGTGTTCATCGCCGTGCTCGCGTTCACCGCCACGCCGGAGTCGCGCGACCCCAGCGCGCCGCGGCGGATCGACGTCGCCGGCGTCGCGCTGTCGGCCACCGCGCTGACCGCGCTGACGCTGGCGCTCATCCAGGGCTCAGACTGGGGCTGGGGCGCGCCCGCGACCGTGGCGCTGCTGGCCGTCGGCGTCGTCCTGTTCGTCGCCTTCGGGCTCGTCGAGCGGCGCACGCGGTTCCCGGTGATCGACTTCTCGTTCTTCCGCCGGCGCAACTTCCTGGGCTCGACGATCGTGATCTTCGCGCTGGACTTCTCGTTCGGCGCGCTGCTGTTCTTCCTGCCGCTCTACTTCCAGGAGATCCTCGGCGACTCGCCGACGAAGGTCGGCGTGCTGCTGCTGCCGCTGACGGCGACGATGGTCGTCGGCTCACCGCTGGGCGGCCGCATCGCGGCGCGGGTCGGCCCACGGCCGCCGATCGCGACCGGCCTGGCGCTGATGGCGGTGTCGGTCTTCCTGATCTCGACGCTCGACCTCGACACCGGCTACGCCCAGCTCTGGGCGCCCAGCGCGCTCATGGGGTTCGGCGTCGGCCTCGCGCTCACGCCGATGAACCTGGCGGCGATGAACGCGATCTCGCGCGACCACGCCGGCGCCGCCTCGGGCGTGCTCGTGACGCTCAGCGGCCTGGGCGCCACGCTCGGCGTCGCGGTGACCGGCGCGATCTTCAACGAGCTGATGACCGAGCGGACCGTGACGCTCAGCGGCGAGCAGGGCGTGACGGTCAGCCGCGCCCAGGCCGAGCAGCTCGACGGGCTGCTGGCCGGCGCCTCGGGCGCGCAGGACACGCTGCGCGACATCGCCGGCGACCGCGCCCCGCAGGTCCACGAGGCGGTGCGCGAGGCGTTCGTGAGCTCGCTGGGCACGTCGCTGAAGCTGTCGGCCGCGCTGATCGTGATCGCGCTGGTGCTGGCGATGGTGCTCCTGCGCCGCTCGACGCCCGCCGACGCGGACGTCACCGAGCCGGTGCCCGGGCCCGGGCACCCGCGGCCGGCGCCGCGCGTGCTCAGCGGCCGCTCGGCCTGACGGCGCCCGTCAGGGCGTCTCGGGCGCGCGGCGCTCGGCGACGTAGGCGCGGAAGTCGCGTTCGAAGTCGGCCCACCAGGCCGGCTCGCGGCGCGCGCGGGAGCTGCGCCAGGCCAAGCCGACGGCCAGGACGACCACGAGGAGGTCGATGATGACGAAGGCAAGCATGTGCCCTGTCCGATTGCCCCGTGGGGCGCGACTTCTATCCGCGCGGGGGAACCGGCGCGTCCCCTCGCCGTGAACCCGGAACCGATTCCGGCTATGGTCCCGGAATGGTCGAGCGCCGCTACGAGCACCTCCACGCCGGCGAGCTCGCGGCGCTCGTCGACGAGGCGCCGATCGCCTGGGTGCCGATCGGCACGCTCGAGCACCACGGGCCGCATCTGCCCTTCGGGGTGGACCGGTTCACGTCGCACGGCCTGGCCCTCGAGGCGGCCGACCGCGCCGGCGGCGTCGTCCTCCCGCCCACCTACGTCGCGAACGGGTGCCTGGACATGCCGTTCACGCTCTCGTTCTCGGCGTCGCTCGTCGAGGCGACCGTGCGCGAGACCGTCGAGCGGCTCGCCGACCGCGGCTTCCGGGTCGTCGTCGTGCTCACGGGCCACGGGCCGCTGGACCTCGTGCATCTGCTCAAGCGCGTCTGCGCCGAGGTCGCCGCCCGCCGCGGCGACCTGCGCGCCTACGGGCTGTGCTGGCTGGAGCTGAACGCGGCCGGCCTCGACGGGCCGCAGGAGGGCGAGCCGCGCGTGATCGACCACGCGGCGCTCGTCGAGACCTCGTGGATGCAGGCGCTGCACCCCGAGCTGGTGCGGCTCGACCGCCTCAGCGACGACCCGCAGGCCGCCCACGCCGGCGTGTACGGGCCCAACCCGCGCTTCACCGCCGACGTCGACTGGGCGCGCGCGTCGATCGACGCCGCGGCCGACCGGCTCGCCCGCCGCGCCCGCCGGCTGCTGGCGGGCGAGGACCTCGAGGACCTGGCCGACCTGCGCCGCTTCGTCGCGTGCTGCTGGTCCGAGCCGCTGGAGCTGGTCGCCGCCGACGGCGCGCAGCCGGGCCGCGCGCGGGTGGGCCTGCACAACCCCGGGCGCGCCTCGCGCTACGTCAGCGAGCTGCGGGTCGAGGTCGCCGGCACGCCCCTGGATCCCGCCGCGGTGCGCCTCGTCAACGACAGCCCCGGCGAGACCGGCGAGCCCGTCTCGGCCGCGTGCCTGGGGCCCGAGTCGGGCTTCTACGTGCGGCGCGGCCAGACCGCCGCGATCGACCTCCCGCGGCCGCCCGCGACCGGCGCCGACGCGCCGCTGCGGCTGGAGATCGGGCTGGCCGGCGTGGAGCGGCTGGTGGTCGAGGGAACGCTCCGGAGCACGGGTTAGGATCGCCGAGTGCGCGCCCTTTGCACAGCATCCGACACGGGAGCCGGCCGGTGACGTCCCCTCGCACCCGCAACGCCAGCCGCGCCTCGATGCGCGAGGTGGCCGACCGCGCGGGCGTCGCGATGTCGTCGGTCAGCCGGGTGCTGTCCGGCCACCCGGACGTCAGCGCCGCGATGCGCGAGCGCGTGATGGCGGTGGTCGCCGAGCTCGGCTACCAGCCCGACCTGCTGGCCCAGTCGCTGCGCCGCCGCGCCACGCGGTCGGTGGGGTTCGTCGTCGGCGACATCGCCAACCCGCTGCTGGCCGAGATCGTCAAGGGCGCCGAGCAGGCGCTGCGCGAGGCCGGCTACTCGATGCTGCTGACCGACTCCGAGGGCGACCCGGCCCGCGACGCCGACCACGTGCGCCTGTTCGAGCAGCGCCGCGTCGACGGGCTGATGCTGTCGCTGGCCGCCGAGGACCACGCCGAGACCATCGAGGTGCTGCAGCAGTTCGAGACGCCGGCGGTGCTCGTCGACCGCGAGCTGCCGCCCGAGGTCGGCGCCAGCGCCGTCCTGTCCGACCACCGCACCGGCATGCGCGACGCGGTCGCCCACCTGCTCGACCTCGGCCACCGGCGCATCGGGCTCATCGTCGGCCAGCCGATGCGCCCGTCGCGCGAGCGCCGCGCCGGCCTCGAGGAGGCGTTCGCGGCCCGCGACCTCCCGGCCACCTACCACGTCGTCGAGGGGATGCTGTCGGCCGAGCACGGCCGCAACGCGACGCGCCAGCTCCTCGACGCCGGCCCGCCGCCGACCGCGATCGTGGCCGGCGGCAACCAGCTCCTGATCGGGACGCTCGGCGAGCTGTTGGAGCGCGGGCTGCGCATCGGCGAGGACGTCTCGCTGGTGAGCTGCGACGCGATCGACGTGACCGAGCTGTTCACGCCGCCGATCGCGGTCGTCCGCCGCGACAACCGCGAGATCGGCCACCGCGCCGCCAAGCTGCTGCTGGAGCGCCTGGGCGATCCGGACCCGGGCCCGCGCACCGAGGTGCTGCCCACCGAGTTCGTCGCCCGCCCGAGCTGCGCCCCGCCGCGCGACTGATCAGCGCGAGGGCGGCGGCGCGCCGACCCGCCGGTAGGCCTCGCCGGGCACCGCGGCGGGGTCCTTGTAGATCGTCCACGTGCACGGCGCGGGCGGCTCGCCGTCGCGGTGCACCGGCGGCTCCACGACGCGCACCGGCGTCCCCCACTGCTCGATCGGCCACTTCTGCAGGGCGACGACGCAGTGGGCGCAGTACAGGCACACCCCGCGCCGGTTGCCGGCCCAGTCGTGCTCGTCCTGCGTGACGGCGAAGCCGTCGGCGGGCCGGTGGCGCCCGCCCGACCCGCACGGGTCGAAGGCGAGCACCCAGCGGTCGTCGTGCTCGGTGAGGTCGACGTCGCCCATGCGCTCGGGGCCGACGAGGTGCGCGCGCATCGACTCGAACGCGAGATAGAGGTTGCGCTCCAGCGTGTCGGCGTAGGGCTGCAGGCGCGTGTCGAACGGCGCGTAGCGCTCGGCCAGGTACGGCTCGAGCACCTCGGCGTAGCAGTCGCCCACGGCCGCCTCGCCGAAGCGGTCGGCGACGAGCGTCAGCAGCCCGGCCTGATAGTCGGCCCAGCGGTCGTGCAGCGCCCGCCACGCCTCGCGCAGCGCGTCGAAGCGCGCGAGGGCGTCGCCGGCGTCGAGCTGGAGGCCCCGCATCTCGTTGGCCAGCCGGCCCGCGCGGGCGCCGAGGTCGCTCCAGCGCCCGGCCGGCTCGAACGCCGCGCCGTCGGGGAACGCCAGCAGCCGCGCCAGGCGCGCGCGCTCCTCGGCGAGCTCGGCGTCGCCGAGGCCGCGGCCGCGCAGGAAGCGGTCGAAGCCGTCCGACCACGTCCGGTACACGACGTGGCAGACCTTCGCCTCCTCCATGAAGACGTCGACGAGCTGCGCGGCGATCTCCCAGTCGCCGGCCTCGATCGCCTCCGCGACCTTGTGCGTGGTCCCGATCGCCTGGTCGGGCCAATCGCCGACGCGCACGCGCTTGCGCAGCGTCGACGACCACGTCAGCGGCCCGCTCATCGTGCCTCCGCGGGCGGGCCCCGCCGCAGGCGCCGGCCGACCCGCTCGGCCAGCCACACCGGGTCACGTCCGAGCTGTTGCTGGCGCACCAGCCAGACGGCGACGATCAGGAACACGCCCTGGAGGATCGTCTGCCAGTAGGGCGAGACCCGCTCGAGGATGAGCCCGTTGCGCAGGGTCTCGACGAACAGGATCCCCAGGACCGATCCCACGATGGTCGCGCGCCCACCCCACAGGCTGGTCCCGCCGAGGATGACCGCGCTGTACACGAGCAGCTCCTGCCCGGCCGCGGCCTGCGGAAGACCGCTGCCGGTGCGGCCGGCGAGCAGGACGCCCGCGACGCCGGCGGCGCCCGCCGAGGCGATGTAGCCCCAGCGCTGGGCGCCGGCGACGCTGATGCCCGAGAGCCGCGCCGCCTCCGGATTGCCACCCACCGCGAGCAGGGCGCGGCCGGCCGGGGTGTGCGCCAGCAGCAGGTAGGCGACGAGGGCCACGGCCGCGAACGCGAGGATCGGCAGCGGCACGCCGGCGAGCTCGTGCTGGCCCAGCGTGACGATCGGACCGTCCTCGACCACGATGCCGGCCGACGACCCCGCCACGAGGAAGGCGATCCCGCGCAGCGTGCCGGCCATCGCCAGCGTCGCGATGAACGGGTTGATCCCGAAGCGCGTCACGACGGCGCCGTTGACGACCCCGACCGCCAGCGCCGCGACGAGCGCGCCGGCGATCGCCGGCGCGCCGCCGACGTGCCCGTCCAGCCAGGCGGCGATCACGCCGGCGAGCGCGATCGTCGCCGCGATCGAGAAGTCGATCGACCCGGCGGCGAGCGCGACGGTCACCCCCATGGCGGCGATCCCCAGCACCGCGGCCCCGGCCGCCAACCCGGTGAAGTTGGCCGACGTACCGAAGAACGGGTTCGCGATCGAGAACCAGGCGATCGTGGCCGCGAGCACGACGAACAGGTAGAGCTCGGGGCTGCGCAGCGCGCGCACGGCGAGGCGCCGGCTCATCGCGTCGCCGCCTCCAGCACGCGCTCGTGGCGAAGATCCTCGCCGGCCAGGACCGCGACGACGCGCCCGCGCGAGACGACGTGGACGCGATCGGCCAGCCCCACCACCTCGTCGAGATCCGAGGACGCCAGCAGCACGGACCGACCGCCGGCACACAGCTCGCCGAGCAGCCGGTAGATCTCCGCCCGCGCCCCGACGTCGACGCCCCGGGTCGGCTCCGACAGCAGCAGCACGTCGGCGCCTCGCTCGAGCCAGCGCCCGAGCACCGCCTTCTGCTGGTTGCCGCCCGACAGCTTCGCCACCGGCGCCCACGGGCGCGGCGGGCGCAGGTCGAGCGCCGCGATCTGACGGCGAGCCGCCGCCGTCTCGCGACGTCGCCGGTAGAGCCCGGGAGGCCCGTAGCGGTCGAGGCTCGCGGCGCCGATGTTCCGACCGACGGTCGCCTGCGGAAAGAGCCCCTCCGAGCGCCGGTCGGCGGGGACGAGGCCCAGGCGCCCCCGGACCTCGACGTGGCCGTGCGCCGCGACGTCGCCGGCGATCGCGTACGGGATCTCGGTCGCCCCAGAGCCCACCAGCCCGAACAGCGCGACGATCTCCCCGGCCCGCACCTCGAGCGACACGCCGCTGCACATGCCGTCGGCGGTCAGGCCCTCGACGCACAGGCGCGGCTCGCCGGGCTGCGGGCGCTCACGCGGGTAGAGCTCGGCGAGCTTGCGGCCGACCATCTGCTCCACGAGCCGCTCGCGGGTGGTGCCGGCCAACGCGGAGGTGCCCACGCGCCGCCCGTCACGGAGGACGGTCACGCGGTCGGCGACCGCGGTCAGCTCGCCGACGCGGTGGGTGATGTACACGATCCCGACGCCATGCTCGCGCAGGTTGCGCACGACCTCGAAGAGGCGCTCCGACTCGCTCGTCGACAGCGACGCGGTCGCCTCGTCGAGGATCAGCACCCGGCCCTCGTCCGACAGGGCCTTCGCAACCTCGACGAGCTGCTGCTCGTCCCGGCGCAGCAGGCCGAGCTCGACACCCGGATCGACGTCGAGACCCACGCGCGCGAGCGGCGCCGCCGCCGCGGCACGCACGGCGGGCCAGTCGACGCGTCCGCGCCGGCGCGGCAGGCGGCCGAGCAGCACGTTCTCGGCCACCGAGAGGGTCGGCACGAGCGCACGCTCCTGCGCGACGAGCCGCACGCCATGAGCGAGCGCGTCGGCGGGCGACGCGAGCCGGACGGGACGACCGTCGAATCGCAGCTCGCCGCTGTCGGGCGCATGGTCGCCGGCGAAGATCCGCATGAGGGTGGACTTGCCGGCCCCGTTCTCGCCGAGCAGCGCGTGCACCTCGCCGGCACGCAGCTCGAAGTCGACGCCGTCGAGCGCGCGCACGCCGGGGAACGTCTTGACGACGCCGACCGCTTCGAGCAACGGCGTCATGGATCCCTCCGCCGGACGCGGTCGAGCACGAGCGCGCCGATCACGATCAGCCCCTTGAGCACGTCCTGCCATGTGCTCGAGACGCCGAGCAGGTTGAGCCCGTTGTCGATCGTTCCGAGGACGGCGATCCCGAGCACGGTGCCGGCGATCAGCCCGGCGCCGCCGCTGAGCGCGGTGCCGCCGATCACGACCGCCGCGATCGCGTTGAGCAGATGGCGCTCGCCCTCGCCGGCGTTGGCCACCCCGGCGTTGGCCACCATCACCGCGCCGGCCAGGGCCGCGGTCGCACCCGAGATGGCCAGGGCGGCCGCGCGCACCCAGGCCGTGCGGACACCGACGAGCGCGGCCGCGCGGGCGTTGTCGCCCACCAGATAGCACCGCTGGCCGAACGACGTCCAGCGCAACAGCACGGCCAGCACGACCGCGACGCCGAGCATGATCACGACCGGCGTCGGGATGCCGAGCGTCTCGCCGCGGCCGACCTTCGCGAACGCCTCGCTGGAGGCCGGGGTGGGCGCGCCGTTGGTGTGCAGGAACGCCCAGCCACCGAAGATCGACAGCGTGCCGAGCGTGACGATCAGCGGGTCGAGGCGGAGCGCCGCGGTCAGCGCGCCGTTGACGAGCCCCAGGCCGACGCCGACCGCCAGCGCGACGGCGATCGCCGTCACCACCCCGGCCCCCGCGGCGATGCGCTCGGCCGCAACGATCCCGCAGACGCTCATCACGGCGCCGAACGACACGTCCAGCGCGCCGGCGATCAGTGCGACCGTCAGCCCGAGCGCCGCGATCCCGAACACCGCGGTCGCCCGGCCGATGTTGAGGAAGTTGTCGGTCGTCAGGAAGTGGTCGGCCGTGACCGCGAAGACCGCCACGAGCACCGCGTAGGCGAGCGCCAGGCGCGCCAGCGGCGCCGCGGCGAGCCGCGCCGCAAACGCGGCGCCGCCGTCGTCGGCGGACACGCGCTGCGGCGGACGGGCCGTCTGCTCGGCGGTCACGGCCGGCGCCTCAGCCGAGCGTCCCGGCCTGCGGTGGGAAGCTGCCGACGCTGTCGGCGTCGACGAGGTAGAACGGCAGGAAGTTGACCGGGGCGACCTCGCCGCCCATCAGCTCCAGGATGCCGATCGCCGTCAGCCACGGCACCGTCTCGATGTCGGTGAACGCGCTCACCTTGAAGGGGCTGTCGCCGCCCTTCTTGAGCTCCTCGACCGCCGACGCCTGGCCGGCCTGGCCGGCGACCGCGGCCGTCGTGGCCCGCTTGGCGGCCTCGAGCGCACGGACGATGCCGACAGCGGCGTCATCGTTGGATCCGCAGCCGATGATGTGTTTGGCGTTCGGGTGGGCGGTGAGGACGTCGGCCGCCTTCTTCTGGGACTCGTCGAGCAGGCCCTGGGAGTCGAACTCGACGAAGACGGAGTCGGGCAGGTCGGGGAGCACCTTCTTGAGGCCGGCCCGATAGCCCACCTCGCGCTCGGCCACGTAGGTGCCGGCCCGCGGCTGCGCCGCCAGCATCACGAGGTCGACCTGACCGTCCCAGTTGTCGCGCGCGTACTCGCCGAGCCACTCGCCGAGCGCCGTGCACATGCGCAGGTTTCCGGCGTCCTGGAACAGCGCACCTTCGGGGCCTTCCACCGCGTAGTAGCCGCTCGGGATGCCCGCGGCCTCCAGGCGGTTGTAGATGGCCTTGTTGGCGTCGGGGAAGATCTGCGCCTCGACGACGAAGTCGGCCTGCTGCTGGACGATGAGGTCGACGTTCTTGATCGCCTGATCGGCGTCGAAGTTGTTGTCGAAGATCAGCGGCTCGCAGCCCATCGCCCGGATCGCCCGCTCGGCGCGGGCCGCCATCTCGACCGAGAGGTCCCACTTGGCCGAGAAGTGCGCGAAGGCGATCCGGTACGGCTTGTCCGCGGTGAAGTCGTAGCAGACCCACTTCCGGATGCCCTTCTCGTCGGTGCCCTCATAGGCGTCCTCGGGCAGGAACGCCACGCGGGAGCCGCCGTTGGGCCCCTTGTACTCAGGGTCCGACGTGATGCCGTCGGGGTACACCTTGGACGTGATGGCCTGGAGATCGCCGGCGCCACCCTCGGCGGTCGCCGTGCCGCCGGCTCCGCCGGTGGTGCCGCCTGATCCGCCGCTGTCGCTGTCGCCGCAGGCGGCGAGGATGCCGGCGATCGTGGGGAACGTCAGCCCCAGCGCCGTTGCCCTTCCGATGAACTGCCGCCGGCTGACCTGACCGGTCTCGAGGCTGCGGACCAGGCGCTCCGCCTCGGAGCGCCGACCGCGATCCAGCTGACCCATCTCTCTCCCCTCCTTGCGGACAATCGTTACCGCAATCGGTTCCACCATCGTGACCGATGACACGCTCGGTTGTCAACCGAGACGTGCCTGTCGGTTCGCGGCGATCCTGCTAGGTGCGGGCGACCCGCTCCAGCGCCCCGCTGCCGGCGCTGCGATAGGCCGCGTCCAGCAGCTCCACCGTGCGCGCGGCGAGCTCGCCGGGCGACTGGTTGACGACCTCCTTGCCGAGGGCCAGGTCCACCAGCGTGTTGGGCGGGCCGTCGCAGTCGTAGGCGCCGTCGCCCTCGCGCACGGCCAGGCGGAGGTCGGTGTCGCCGCCGTCGCGCCAGAGCCAGGCGGCCTCGCGCTCGACGTCGCACAGCACCTGCCCGTCGCTGCCGATCGCGCGCACCTCGAGCTGGTGCTTGTTCCCGCCGGCGCCGAGGTGCGCGGACCCGCCGGCGACGGTGCCGATCGCGCCGTTGTCGAAGCGGACCGAGATCGCGTCGTGCAGCTCGACCGGGGCGTTCAGCGGGGCGCTCATGAGCGCGAACGCCGCGTCGGCGCGCAACCCAGTCAGCCACAGCGCGAGGCCCAGCGCGTGGCTGAGCTGCGCCTGGCCGTAGCCGCCGCCGGACACGCGCGGGTCGGTCCACGTCGCCTGCTCGGGGACGGTGTCGGGGTCGGCGTCCGGGTAGGCGCCGGTGTTCGACAGCAGCTCGCGCGTCACCGACGCCATGTGGACGGTGACCTGCTCGACCTCGCCGATGCCGCGCTCGACCATCAGGCGGCGCAGCTCGCGGACCATCGGCTTGTAGTTCCAGCCGAACGCGACCACGATGTGGCGGCCGAGGCGCTCGCCGGTCTCGACGAGGTCCCAGGCGTCGGCGGGGTCGATCGTGAACGGCTTCTCGACGAGCACGTGCGCGCCCGCTTCCATCGCCGCCTTCGCGTGCTCGTGGTGCAGGCCGGTCGGGCTGGAGACGAGCACGATGTCGGCGCCCGCCTCGAGCACGTCGCGGTAGTCCTCGCTGGCGACGCGGAAGCCGTACTGGTCCTTGATGCGGGCCAGCGCGTCGGTGCCCTTGCGGGCGACGCCGACGAACTCGACCTCGTCGCGCGCGGCGAAGTTCGGCAGGTGCGAGGCGATGGCCCACGAGCCGGCGCCGATCACCCCCAGACGCAGCTTGCTCATCGTGCTCTCCTCTACTTGCTCGTCAGGCGGATGCGGAGCTGGTCGAACGAGACGGCGAAGATCAGCAGCGCGCCCTGCGCGACCGTCTGCCAGAAGCTCGACACGTTCAGCAGCACGAGGCCGTTGTTGAGCGTGCCGATGATCAGCAGGCCGAGCATCGTGCCGGTGATCGCGCCGCGCCCGCCGGCCAGGCTCGCGCCGCCGAGGATCACCGCGGTGACGACCGACAGCTCCATGCCGGTCGCGGCCTGCGGCGACGCGGCGCCGAGCTGCGAGGCGAGGATGAGGCCGCCGATCGCGACGCACAGGCCCGACAGGACGAAGCCGACGAAGATGATGCGCTTGGAGCGGATGCCGTTCAGCCGCGCGGCGACCGGGTTGGCGCCGATCGCGTACATCGAGCGGCCGAACACCGTGTAGCGGCTGAGGAACCAGAACGCGAGCGCGATGCCGGCGAAGATGAACACCGGCACGGGGATGTCGAACAGCGGCCGCTCGGTGGCCCAGCCGAAGCGCTCGATGCCGAGCGTCTGGCCGTCGGTGATCACCTGGGTCAGGCCGCGGAAGACGGCCAGCGTGCCGAGCGTCGTGATCAGCGCGTTGATGCCGATCACGGTCACGAAGAACCCGTTCAGCATGCCGATCCCGATGCCGGCCAGCACGGCGATGAACACCGAGAAGTAGATGTCGTTGTGCAGCGCCAGCGACGCGATCACGGCGCCGCAGAACGCGGCGGCCGAGCCGACCGACAGGTCGAACTGGCCCGCGATCAGCAGCATCGTGGCGGGAGCGGCGATGATGCCGGTGACCGCCGCGGCCGTGAGGATGTTGACGAAGTTGTCGTAGTTGAGGAAGAACTCGGACGTGATCGAGAAGAACACGCCGAGGGCGATCAGCACCACGACGAGCGCGGCGGTCTCGGGGACCTGACGGCGTCGCGCGGTCGGCACCGCGGCGGTCGTGCCCGGCGGCGGAGCCGCGGGCTCGGTCGTCATCACCGGATCGGACACGTTCATCCTCCAGCCAGCTCGGTGAGCCGTTCAGTCGTGATCTCGTCGCCGCCCAGCTCGCCGACGACCCGGCCGCGGGCCATCACCGCGGCGCGGTCGGCGAGCTGCACGACCTCCTCGTAGTCGGACGTCGCGACGAGGACGCCCATGCCGTTGCGCGCGAGCTTGCGGATCTCGCGGTAGATCTCCATGCGCGCGCCGACGTCGACGCCGCGCGTGGGCTCGATGAGCACGAGCACGTCGGACTCGCGCTCCAGCCAGCGCCCCAGCACGACCTTCTGCTGGTTGCCGCCCGAGAGCGTGCTGATGAGCTGGTCGGGGTCGTTGCGCGAGCGGATCGACAGCTCGCCGTGCCAGCGCCGGTAGGCGCGCGCCTCGCTGGAGCGCCGCAGCAGGCCGCGGCGCGACAGCCGCGGCCAGGACGGCACCGAGATGTTCTCGGCCACCGAGCGCACCATGAACGCGCCCTCGCGCTGGCGGTCGGCGGGGACCAGGCCGACGCCGGCGGCGATCGCCGCGTGCGGCGCGCCGGGCGCGTGCGCGTCGCCGCGCAGTCGGCAGACGCCGGCGGTGAGGTGGCGCAGGCCGAACGCGGTCTCGGCCACCTCGGCGGTGCCGGAGCCGAGCTTGCCGTACAGCGCGAGCACCTCGCCCGGGCGGACGGCCAGGTCGACGTCGGCGAACGCGCCGTCGCTGGCGGCGCCCTCGAAGGCGAGCAGCGGCTGCGCCTGGGCGTCGGTGGCGGCCGGCTCGGGCCGCGACACCTCGCCGACCTCGCGGCCGACCATCGCGGTCACGAGGTCGGCGCGGCTGGTGCCGGCGACCTCGCGCTCGAGCACGACGTTGCCGTCGCGCAGGACCTCGACGCGGTCGGCGATCTCGACGACCTCGTCGAGGCGGTGGGTGATGTAGATGATCGCGGTGCCGCGCTCGCGCAGGCGGCGCACCGCGGAGAAGAGCCGCTCGACCTCCTGCGCCGACAGGGCGGCGGTGGGCTCGTCGAGGATGAGGCAGCGGGCGCGGTCGGAGATCGCGCGGGCGATCTCGACGGCCTGGCGCTCGCCGATGCGCAGGTCGGCGACCGGGCGGTCGGGGTCGAGCTGCACGCCGAGCTCGTCGAGCGCGCGCTGCGCGCGCTCGCGCACCGCCTTCCAGCGCACGACGCCGCGCCGGCCCGGCCAGCGGCCGAGGGAGATGTTCTCGGCGACGGTGAGCGCGGGCGCGTCGCTGAGCTCCTGGAAGATCATGCGCACGCCGAGGGCGCGCGCGCTGATGGGGTCGAGCGCCGAGTGGGACTCGCCGGCGATCACGATCTCGCCCGAGTCGGGCGCGTGGTCGCCGGCGAGGATCCGCACCAGCGTCGACTTGCCGGCCCCGTTCTCGCCCAGGAGGGCGAGGACGGAGCCGCCGGTGGCCTCGAGGTCCACGCCGTGGAGGACCTCGACGCCGCCGAAGGACTTGCGGATGGCCCGCGCCTGGAGGCGGAAGGGCTCGTTCATCTGACCGTCGTCCGACATCCAGGCGCGGTCCGGCTCAGCAGTCCGACACGTCGTAGTAGTCGGCGATGTTGTCGCCCGTGATCGCGACGTGCGGGACGAACAGCTCCGGGTTGACCTCCTCGCCCTTCGCCGCGCGGATGGCGGCGGGGACGGCGATCTGGCCGTAGCGCTCGGGGAAGTACGCCGCGTCGGCCACCCACTGCTCGTTGGTCGCCAGCTCGCAGTGCGCGGTCGGGTCGGCACCCTGGCCGGCCAGGTACAGGTCCTTCTCGCGGCCCTGCGCCTTGGCGGCCGCCAGCGCGCCCAGCGCCATGTCGTCGTTCAGCGACAGGACGACGATCTTGTCCTGGCCCGGCAGCGAGGTGAGGACGTCGGCGAACTTCTTCTGGCCGCCCTCGATCGTGCCGCCGCCGTCGACGACCTTCAGGTTCTTGGCCTCGCCGCAGACGCGCTCGAAGCCCTCGATCGCGCCGCCGGAGCGGTCCTCGTTGACGACGCCGGCCGCGGGCTGCTGCATCGACACGACGGCGTCGTGCTCGCAGTCGAAGTTCTCCTTGAAGTACTCGCCCATGGCGACGCCGGCGATCTCACCGGCGGCGCGGTTGGCGGCGCCGACGAACGCGATCTGGCACGGCTTCTGGTTGATGTCGATCGCGATGGTCGGGACGTCGGGGCCGGCGGCGCAGATGCGCGGCGCGGACTTCTCGTCGACCTGGAAGTTGATGATCGCGTCGACGCCCTGGGTCTTGAAGTTCTTGGCGCAGTCGAGGGCCTTGGCGGCGTCGAGCTGCGAGTCGCAGAACACGAGGTTGGCGCCGGCGGCCTTCGCCTCGGCCTTGATGTTGTCGGAGACGAGCTTCACGAACGGCACCTGGTCACCCAGGGAGATGTAGCCGATCTTCAGGCCGTCGCCGCTGCCGGGCACGGCCTCCTCGAACTCGGCGGCGCCCTCGACGACCGTCTCCTCGGCCGCGGGCTCGGGCGTCGTCGGGGCGGCGGCCTGCGTCGCCGCGGCCTCGCCGGTGTTCGCGGTCGTCTTCTCGTCCTCGCTGCCGCTACCACAGGCGGCAGTCCCGACGGCCAGGGCGGCCACCACGGCCGCCGTCAGGCCCTTGCGCCAACGCGTCATGTCTCCTCCTCCGTGTGAAGCTGTGCCGGAATCGCAACCGGAACCGTTTCCGGGCACGATACCTGCGCCGTCGTCGCAGTGTCAAGCGGGAACCGCGCGCGCCGCTGCGCGGCCAGCCAGCCGATGCCCTGGCGGACGAGCAGGCGCTCGTCGACCGCGCCCGGGCCGAGCTGCGCGAGCTCGACGCACACGGGAACATCGGCCGGCGCGCCGCCCGCCTCCAGCGCGTCCAGGACGCCGACCAGGTCGACGATCCCGGTGCCGTAGGGGACCGAGCGCGGGTCGGGGCCCATGCCGGCCAGGTCCTTGAGATGGACGATCGCGACGCGGTCGGCGACCGCCGCGGCGAGCGCGACCGGGTCGTCGCCGACGCGCAGCGCGTTGGCGGTGTCCAGGCAGACGCGCAGGCCCGGCACGGCGTCGAGCAGCGCCAGCAGCTCGGCGCCGTCGAGGTCGGCGTGGTTCTCCAGCGCCAGCACGACCCCGCGCGCCCGCGCGCGCTCGCGGGCGCGCGAGAGCGCCAGCGCGGTCGCGTCGAGCCGGCCCTGCGCCACCGGCCCGTCGCGCAGCGCCGGGTGCGCGGCCACGCAGCGCACGATCCGCGCGCCCAGCCGCGGCGCGACGTCGATCCAGGCCAGCAGGTCGGCCAGCGCCGCCGGGTCGGCGCCCCAGCGCAGCCCGTACGGGTGGCCCCAGGCGACCGCGAGCTCGCGCCCGCGGGCGGCGGCGACCAGCGCGTCGACGTCGAGGCGCACCGGCGGGTCGAGGAACACGGTCTCCAGCGACAGCACCTCGGCGCCGGCGTCGACCATCTCGGCCACGAGCGCCTCGGCGCCGGCCAGCGTCCGCTCCGGCGCGCGCTCTCCCGGGCGCACCTCGCCGAGCAGGCGGTGGTAGCTGTAGGAGTCGACGCCGATGCGCACGGCCGCTCAGTCCGGCGGTTGGAACAGCTCGACGCTGACGCCGTCGTGCACGCGCAGGTAGGCGACGCGGGCGCCCCGGTTGGGGCCGCTGTCGACCTCGACCGGCCCGCCGGGGTTGACCGGGCGCGCGCCGAGCGACACGGCGCGGTCGAACGCCGCGGCGGCGTCCGCGACGTCCAGGCACAGGTGCACGTTGCCGGGGTGCTTGGTGTCGTCGTCGCGCTGCTCGCGCCCGTCGAGGTGGTAGTCGAGCAGCTCGAGCACGCCGCCGCCGGGGAGGTCGACGATCGCGGCGTCGATCGCGACGCCGGGGTGGCCGACCGACTGCCCCAGGTACGGGCGCGACAGGACCCCGCGGAAGCGGGCGGGCCGGTCGAGGAACGGCTCCCAGAACGCCAGCGCGGCGTCCATGTCGGCGACGGTCGCGCCGACGTGGTGGACGCCGCGCACGACGCCGGCGTCAGTCAAGGTGCCAGACCTCTTCGGCGGCGAAGAGGTTGCCGTCCTCGTCGGTGAGGGCGACGATGATGTCCTCGAACCACTCCGACCAGCGGCGGTTGGCGTCGGTCGCGCCGACCTTGGCGAACGCGGTCGCGGCGTCGGGATGGCACTCGCAGTAGGCGATGACCTGGGTGCCGCGGCGGAACAGCGAGTAGTTCTTGATGCCGGCGTCCTGGATCGCGCTGACCAACTCCGGCCAGATCTCGTCGTGGCGGCGCTTGTACTCCGCCTCGGTGCCGGGCCGGATCTCGAACGTGAAGCAGTAGCGCTGCATGTGCGACCTCTCCTCGCTGTCCTGGAACGATTGCTGGAACCGCTTCCGGTATCGTAACCGCAATGAGGAGATCGGAGGGCGGTCGGTCCAGCATGCGCGAGGTGGCCGACGCCGCCGGCGTCGCGATGTCGTCGGTCTCGCGCGTGCTCAGCGGCCACCCGGACGTGTCGGACGCCATGCGCGCGCGGGTGATGGCGGCCGTCGAGGAGCTCGGCTACACGCCCGACATGCTCGCGCAGTCGCTGCGCCGCCGCGCCACGCTCTCGATCGGCTTCGTCGCCGGCGACATCTCCAACCCGCTGATGGCCTCGATCGTCAAGGGCGCCGAGGGCGAGCTGCGCCGCAGCGACTACTCGATGCTGCTGACCAACTCGGAGGGCGACCCCGACCGCGACGCCGAGCACATCCGGCTGTTCGAGCAGCGCCGGGTCGACGGGCTCATCCTGTCGCTCGCGCGCGAGGACGACCCCGGGATGCTCGCCGCGCTGGCCGACACCGACACGCCGCGCGTGGTGATCGACCGCCACCTGCCGCCCGAGGTCAACGCCTCCAGCGTGCTGTCCGACCACCGCTCGGGCATGCGCGCGGCCGTCACCCACCTGCTCGACCTGGGCCACCGCCGCATCGGCCTGATCCTCGGCCGCCCGGTCCGTCCCGCGCGCGAGCGCCTGCGCGGACTCGAGGAGGCCTACGCCGACCGCGAGCTGCCCGGCACGTTCCTGGTCAGCGAGGGCGTGCTCTCCCCCCAGCACGGCCGCGACGCCACGCGCCGCCTGCTCGACGACCCGCAGCCGCCCACCGCGATCATCACCGGTGGCAACCAGCTCCTGGCCGGCACGATCAGCGAGCTGCAGGAGCGCGGGCTCACGGTCGGCGCCGACGTCTCGATCGTGAGCTGCGACACGATCTCGACCACCGAGCTGCACCAGCCGCCGATCGCGGTCGTGCGCCGCGACACCGTCGAGCTCGGCCGCCGGGCCGCCGAGCTGCTGCTGCGCCGGCTCAACGGCGCCGCCGCCCCCGAGAGCGTGACCCTGCCCACCGAGTTCGTGGCGCGCGCGAGCTGCGCGCCGCCCCCGGCCCGATGAACTTCACGCGCGACGTCGTCGACGCCGCCCCGCCCCAGGCGCCGGCGCTCATCACGATCGGCCGCGACGGCGCGCGGCGCGAGTGGACCTTCGGCGAGCTGTCGGTCGGCGCCGCCCGCCTGGCCGGCACGCTGGAGGCGCGCGGCGTGCGCCGCGGCGACGTCGTCATGACGCTCGTCGGCAACCGCGTCGAGTGGGTCCTGACGCTGCTGGCCTGCTTCCGCATCGGCGCGGCCGCGCTCCCGTGCACCCAGCAGCTGCGCGCCAAGGACCTCGCGCTGCGCCTGCGCGTCGCCAGGCCCGCGGCGATCGTGGCCGACGAGCGCGACATGGCCGAGCTGCACGCGACCGGGGCGGCGGCCTCGGGCATCCCCGTGCTGCTCGTCGACGACGACGAGCTGCTGGCGGGCCCGCCCGCGCCGGCGGCCGATCTCGCGCCCCACGACCCCGCGCTCGTGATCTTCACGAGCGGCACGTCGGGCGAGCCGAAGGCGGCCCTGCACGGCCAGAGCTACCTGTTCGGCCAGGCGCTGCAGGCCGAGCACTGGCTCGACGCGCGCCCGGGCGAGCTCGTGTGGTGCACGGCCGCGGCCGGCTGGTCGAAGTCGGCGCGCAACACGTTCATCGCCCCGTGGATCCGTGGCGCGCGGGCGCTGCTGCACGACGCCCGCTTCGACCCGGCCGAGCGCCTGGACCTGATCGAGCGCGAGGGCGTCGACGTGCTGTGCATGGCGCCCACCGAGTACCGCGTGATCGCCCGCCGCGCGACCCTGCGGCGGCTGCCGCTGCGCACCGCGGTCGCGGCCGGGGAGGCGCTGGACGCCGAGGTCGTGGGCACGTGGATGGAGGAGGCCGGCGTGACGATCCGCGACGGCTACGGGCAGACCGAGACCGGCGCGGTGACCGGGATGCCGCGCGAGGGCCGCGTCCGCCCCGGGTCGATGGGCCTGCCGCTGCCGGGCGTGCGCGTCGACGTGCGCGACGGCCAGCTCCACGTCGACTCGGCGACCGTCCCGACCTTCTTCCTGCGCTACCTCGACGGCGAGTCGCACACCGGCTGGTGGGCCACCGGCGACCTCGTCGAGCGCGACGACGACGGCTACCTGTGGTTCCGCGGCCGCGCCGACGACATCATCGTGTCGTCCGGCTACCGGATCGGGCCCACCGAGGTCGAGGCCGCGCTGGCCAGCCATCCGGCCGTGTCGGAGGCCGCGGTCGTGGGTGCGCCCGACCCCGAGCGCGGCGAGGTGGTGCGCGCGGTCGTCGTCCTGCGCGACGGCTGCGCGCCCGGCGACGCGCTGGCGCGCGAGCTGCAGGACCACGTCAAGCGCGAGACCGCGCCCTACAAGTACCCGCGCATCGTCGAGTTCGCCGACGTGCTTCCGCGCACGGCGAGCGGGAAGGTCCGGCGAGCGGCGCTCCGCCGGACCTGAGCGGACGGCGAACACCGTTGCGGGTTGACACGTGAGCACATGTCTGGAAACGTTACCGGGAACGATCTGACGCCCGCCGACCGGCGGGGGAGCGGGAGTGTGGAGTGAGTACGACGGACGCGATCACGACGGCTGGAACGACCTCGACGCTGACGATCCGGCGCATCGAGACCGTGCCGATCCGCGTGCCGCTCGGCCGCGTCTATCGCGGCAGCTACTACGAGATGAGCCACCGCTCCACGATCATCACCCGCGTCCACACCGACGAGGGGATCGTCGGCGAGGCCTACGCCGGCGACGAGGACGCCGGACTGCTGGAGATCGACGCGATCATCAACACCGAGATCGCCCCGCAGCTCATCGGCGCCGATGCGATGGCGATCGAACGCTGCTGGGAGCTGTCGCGCGGGGTCACGTTCAACATCCTGCGCGACCGGCGCCTCGGGCTCGTCGCCCAGGCCTGCGTCGACACCGCCCTGTGGGACGCGATCGGCAAGGCGCTCGGCCAGCCGCTGTGGCGGCTGTGGGGCGGCTACCGCGACCGCCTCCCGATGATCTCGATCGGCGGCTACTACGACGGCTCGCAGTCCGTCGCCGAGGAGATCGCCGAGATGCGCGAGCGCGGCCTGGCCGGCATGAAGTTCAAGGTCGGCGGCCGCGACCCCAAGACCGACGCCAAGCGCTTCCTGGAGGCGCGCGAGGCCGGCGGTCCCGACTTCATCCTCGCCGCCGACGCCAACCAGGGCTGGACGCGCGAGGAGGCGATCGAGTTCGCCCGGCTCGTGGCCGACGCCGACCTGCGCTGGTTCGAGGAGCCGTGCCGCTGGCACAACGACCGCCGCGCGATGCGCGACGTGCGCACGATGGGCGGCGTGGCCGTGTGCGCCGGCCAGACGGAGTTCTCGGCCGGCGGCTGCCGCGACCTGATGGTCGAGGGCGCCATCGACGTGTGCAACTTCGACGCGTCGTGGTCGGGCGGGCCCACCGAGTGGCGCCGCGTCGCCGGCATGGCCCTGACCTTCGACGTCGCGATGGGCCACCACGAGGAGCCGCAGGTCGCCGCGCACCTGCTCGGCTCGATCTCCAACGGCACGTACGTCGAGTGCTTCCACCCCGATCGGGACCCGATCTGGTGGAACCTCGTCGCCAACCGCCCGGAGCTCGTGGACGGGGAGCTGCGACTCCCGACCGGCCCGGGCCTCGGCTGGGTCCTCGACGAGGACTACGTCGAGCGTCACCGCGTCCGGGCGTGAGCGCGCTCGCGGCCGGCGCCGCCGCGGTCTCGCTCGAGCCGCCCCTCGGGCTGCCGATGGTGGGCTTCGTGCGCCGCCACGAGCCCGCGACGTCGTCGGCGGGCGACCTCGAGGCCACCGCGGTCGTGCTCGAGGACGAGGACGGCGGGCGCGCGGTCGTGATCGGAGTCGACACGCTCGCGATCCAGGCGCCCGAGATCGACGCGCTGCGGGAGCGCATCGCGGCCGCGACCGGCGCCCCGCTCGAGGCCGTGCTCGTGAACTTCAACCACACCCACTGCGCGCCGCCCGGCTGCCTGGCGCTCGCGCGGCTGGGCGGCGAGATCGACGACGCCGGCGTCGACCCGGCGGTCGCCGCCTACGTCGAGACGCTGGCCGAGCGGATCGTCCAGGTCGCGCGCGTGGCGGCGTCGCGGCTGGAGCCGGCCCGGCCGGCCTGGGGCGTCGGCGTGTGCCACGAGTCGGTCAACCGGCGCGAGCGGCGCGCCGACGGCCGCGTGATCCTGGGCTGGAACCCGGACGGGATCGTCGACCCGCAGGTGCCGGTCCTCCAGCTCCGCCGGCGCGACGGCTCGGCGATCGCCACCGTCGTCGGCTTCGGCTGCCACACGGTCGCCGTCGGGCCCGACGTCCTCGCCTACAGCGCCGACTACCCGGGGCCGATGCGCGAGGCCGTCCGCGCGTGGACCGGCGGCGAGTGCGTCTTCCTGCAGGGCGCGGGCGGCAACGTGCTCCCGCGCGTGGGGTTCGCCACCGGGTTCGGGCCCGCGCGGGCGATGGGCCGCCGGCTGGCGCTCGCCGCGCTGGCGGCGGTCGCCGACCGGCCCGCGTGGCCGATCCGCCACGAGCGCCGCGACGACGGCTCCGTCAACCCGATCAGCCTGTACCGCCCGGTCCCCTCCGACGGCGGCGCGACCACGCTGGCCGCGACCGCGCTCGACGTCGCCTTCCCGCTGCAGCCGCTGCCGACCGCCGACGAGCTGGCCGAGGTGCGCGCCGACACCGCGCGGCGGATCGCGCAGGCGCGGGCGCGCGGCGCCGGCCCCGGCGAGCTGAACACGATCCGCTACCACGCCGTGTGGGCCGACCTGGCCGAGGCGGCGATGGCCGCGGGCCTCACCGAGCCGTCGGTGACCGCGCCCGTGCACGCGCTGCGCGTCGGCGACGGCGCGATCGTCACCGGGCCGGGCGAGGTGTTCAGCGAGATCGGCCTGGCGGTGCGCGAGCGCTCGCCCGCCGAGGTGACGCTGTACGCCGGCTACACCAACGGCCTGCTCACGTACTTCCCCAGCCGGTCCGCCTTCCCGCACGGCGGCTACGAGCCCGGCCACGGCAACCGCTCGTTCGGCCTGCCGTCCCAGGTCACGCCCGAGTGCGACCCGATCCTGGTGCGCACCGGGCTGGAGGCGCTGGGCCGCTGCTTCCCGCAGTGGGACGGGATCGCGCCCGGCGACGACCTGCTCGCCTCCGGGACGCCGCCCGCGGCCCCGCCGGCCGTCCCGCCCGCGCCGCCGCTACAGCGCCAGCCGTAGCGGCTGCTCGAGCAGGTCGCGGACGGCGGCGAGGAGGCGGGCGGCGCCGGCCAGGCCGGCGCCGCCCGGGGTGCTCGCCAGGGAGAGCGACACGACGGGCCGCGTCCCCTCGACGGTGGGGAGCGCGCGGACCGCGCCCACGGTGAGCAGCGCGACCGCGGGCGCCTGGACGGGCGCGACGCGGTCGACGCCGAGGCCGCCGGCGTCGACGACGACGAGCGCGGGCCCGCCGCCGTCGCCGGGCTCGCGCGACTCGGCCGCGATCGCGCTCAGCGACTTCGCGTCGGCGCCGCGGACGACCGCGAGCGCGACGCCGTCCCCCTGCGGGACGGCCACGCCGACGTCGACGCCGGCGGTCGCGTCGTCGCGCAGCGCCCGCGCCGCGGCGGCGGCGACGAGGTGCACGAGGTCGGGCGCCGGATCGCCGAGGCCGGCGAGCTGCTCGCGCAGCGCGGTCGCGGCGGCGAGGTCGACCTCGACGTCGAGCGCGAGCGCGGGAAGCGGACCGGTCGCGGGCGCGCTCGCGACCGGCGCGGGCGACGGCGCGGCCGGCGCCGGGGCGGCCGCCGGCGGGGCGGGCGCGCGCTCGGCGGCGACGACGACGTCGGCCTTCAGGATCCGGCCGAACGGGCCGTTGCCGGCCACGCCGGCCAGCGCCACGCCCAGCCGCTGCGCCGTGCGCCGGGCCACCGGCGACGCGCTCGGGGTCTCCGCGACGGCGGCCATCTCAGAAGGCCAGCGTGCGGCGCACGCCGTCGGCGATCCGCTCGGCGCTGGGCACCCACAGGTCCTCCAGCGGGCCCGCGTACGGGATCGGGGTCTCGTCGCCGCCGACCAGCAGCGGGGGCGCGTCGAACATCTCGAAGCGGTCGGCCATCAGGCGCGACACCAGCGAGGCGCCCCAGCTCCCGTCGTGCGTGCACTCCTGCGCGATCACGAGCCGGTTCGTGCGGTCCAGCGAGGCGCCGATCGTCTCGACGTCGAGCGGCACGAGCGTGCGCGGGTCGATGACCTCGACCGACACGCCCTCGCCGGCGAGCAGCTCGGCGGCCTCGACCGCGCGATGGCGCATGAGCTGGGTGGCGACGAGCGTCACGTCGTCGCCGGCGCGCACGACCTCGGCCCGGCCCAGCTCGACGACCTCGGCCGTGTCGGCGACCTCGCCCTTGTGGTTGAACAGGTGCTTGTGCTCGAAGACGAGCACGGGGTCGGGGTCGCGGATCGCGGCCCGCAGCAGCCCGTAGGCGTCGGCCGGCGTGCCCGGCACCGCGATCTTCAGGCCGGGCACGTTGAGGAACCAGTTCTCGACCGACTGCGAGTGCTGGGCGGCGAAGCCCGCGCCCGCGCCGTTGCCCAGGCGGATCGTCGCCGGGACGTCGACCTGGCCACCGGTCATGTAGCGGTACTTGGCCAGCTCGTTGACGATCCCGTCGAAGCAGACGCCGGCGAAGTCGGCGAACATGATCTCGGCGACCGGGCGCAGGCCCGACAGCGACGCGCCGATCGCGGTCCCGATGATCGCCTGCTCGGAGATCGGGGTGTCGCGCACCCGCTTGGGCCCGAAGCGGTCGAGCAGCCCGTCGGAGAGCTTGAACGGCCCGCCGGCCTCGGCGACGTCCTCGCCGAACAGGAAGACGCGCTCGTCCTCCTCCATCGCGTCGGCCAGCGCCTCCACGACGGCCTCGCGATAGGTGATGGTCCGGCTCATGCGTACACGTCCTCCAGACGGGTCTCGGGGGCCGGGTCGGCCCAGCTCATCGCGCGCTCCAGCGCGTCGGCGACGGTGCGCTCGGCGGTCGCGCGCATCTCGTCGAGCGTGGCCTGCTCGACGCCCGCGGCCAGCAGCGTGCGCTCGTGCAGGATCAGCGGGTCGCGCTCGAGCCAGCGCTCGAGCTCGCCCTCGGGGCGGTAGGCGCCCGGATCGGCGCGCGAGTGACCCTTGTAGCGGTAGGTCATCGCCTCGATGAACGTCGGGCCCTCGCCGGCGCGCGCCCGCGCGACCGCCTCGGACACCGTCGCGTGCACCACGCCGATGTCCATGCCGTCGATGCGCACGCCCGGCATGCCGTAGGAGTCCGCGCGGACGACGAGCTCCTCGACCGGCGTGGTGTGCGCGATCGGCGAGAACTCGCCGTACAGGTTGTTCTCGCACAGGAAGACGACCGGCAGCTTCCAGATCGCCGCCATGTTCAGCGACTCGTGGAAGGCGCCGATGTTCGTCGAGCCGTCGCCGAAGAAGCACAGCGAGACGCCGTCGGTGCCGCGGTACTGCTCGGCGTAGGCGGTGCCGAGCACGATCGGCAGGTGCGCGCCGATGATCGCGAACGAGCCGATCGCGTTGACGCTCATGTCGGTGAGGTGCATCGAGCCGCCCTTGCCGCGGCACAGGCCCTCGGCCTTGCCGAGGATCTCGCCGAACGAGCGGTCCAGCGGCGCGCCCTTGGCGAGCACGGCGGCGTGCCCGCGGTAGGTGCAGGCCATCGTGTCGGTGACGCGCAGCGCGCGGCAGGCGCCGACGTTGACGGCCTCCTGGCCGGCGGCGAGGTGCGTCGACCCGCGCACGAGGCCGCGCGCGAACATGCGATGGCACTCCTCCTCGAAGAAGCGGATCTCGAGCATGGCGCGCTGCCAGTCGAGCTGCTCCTCGAGCGGCACGGCGGCCGCGGCGGTCGATGATGCGGTCTTGCTCATGGGTCGGTGCTCCCTCGGGGTCTCAGTACATGAGCTGGCCGCCGCTGACGTTGACGGTCGCGCCAGTGATGTAGGAGGCGTGGTCGGAGGCCAGGAAGAGGACGATGCCCGCGAGCTCGGAGGGCGCGGCCATGCGGCCCAGCGGGATCATCTTGATGAAGTCGGCGAGGGCCTCCTCGGAGGAGCCCTCGCGCATCATGCTCGTGTCGGCGGCGCCGGGCGAGACGGCGTTGACGGTGATGCCGTCGGGCGCGAGCGTGCGCGCGAGGCCGCGGGTCATCGAGACGATGCCGCCCTTGCTGGCGGCGTAGACGACCGAGCCGCCGAAGCCGCCGGTCCACCAGCCCTGCGACGTGAAGTTGACGATCCGCCCGCCGCGGCCCTGCTCGCGGAACAGGCGAGCGGCCCAGCGGTTGAGGAAGAACGCGCCCTTGAGGTTGACGTCGAGCTGGACGTCCCAGTCCTCCTCGGTGACCTCGTCGATCGTGGCGCGACGGCGCAGCACGGCGGCGAGGTGGGCGAGCACGTCGAAGCGGCCGAACGCGTCGAGCGCGCGGCGCAGCACGGCCTCCTGGGCGTCGAGGTCGGCGACGCTGGCGCCGATCGCCAGGTGGCGGTCGGAGTCCTCGAGCCCGGCGACGACCTCGCGGCAGCGGTCCTCGTCGAGGTCGACGACGGCGACGCGCGCGCCCGCGGACGCGAACGCCGCGGCGACCTCGCGGCCGATGCCACCGGCGCCGCCGGTGACGACGACGCCGCGATCCCGGAGCCCCAGCTCCCAGCTCATGCTCCCGCGCTCTCCTCGGCTGAATACGGTACTGGTATCGATTCCGAAGCCTAGCAGACGGTCGGGATCGCGGGCGGGAGCTCGGCCACGGTGACCCAGCCCGGGCGCGCCGCCGCGACCCGCGCCACGGAGTTGGCCAGCACGGCCGCCGACCCCGCCTGCGACGGCAGCCCGCCGGCGATCTCCATCCGCACCGGCGGCGTCGCGTCGATCTCGACCGCGTCGCGGGTGACGAGCCCCGCCCCGGCCGGGTCGACGTGGCCGGTGAAGTCGGCGGTGAACCACGGCGCGCCGGCGACGACCGCGACGTAGCGCTGGACGAACCCGGCCGAGCGGCCGTCCGCCAGGAGCGGCTCGATGGACCGGTCGATGCGCTCGATCTCCACGCCCAGCGCCCGCGCGACGACGCGCATCGACTGCGGGAAGCCGATGTGGCCGGTGATCGTGCCGCGCTCGACGCCCTCGGCGAACGCCTCCGGCGCGAAGCCGATGCCCAGCCGCCGCAGGATCGTGGCGCTGAAGCGCGAGAGGTCGACGACGCGCTCGACCCGCAGCGCGCGCACGTCGACGCAGGCGCCCATCGCGGTGAGGACGAGCGCGTCGAACGCGAAGCCCGGGTTCAGGCCCGCGCCGAGGATCGACACGCCGCGAGCGCGCGCCCTGCGGTCCAGCGCGTCGGCGATCGCGGGGTCGGTCGCCCACGGGTCGGCCGCCTCCTCGGCGGTGGTCAGGACGTTGGAGCCGGCCGCCACCGCGACGCGCACGTCCTCGGCGATCTCGGCCAGGAACGAGGTGGTCGCGATCACGACGACGTCGGCGCCGCTCTCCAGCGCGTCCCAGCGGTCCTCGCGCCCGAACGGCCCGTGGACGGTCACGCCGCGGCGGGCCAGCAGCTCGGCCACCGCCGTGCCGGCCTGGCCCGTGCCGAGGATCGCGACCCTCATGGCACGAGCACCGAGCGCAGGACGCGGCCCGCGCGCAGGTCCTCGAGCGCCGCGTTGCCCTCCTCCAGCGGCCGCCGCACGCCGGTGAGGTGGTCGGTGCGCAGCCGCCCGGCCAGGTGCAGGTCGATGACCTCGCGGATGTCGTCGGGCGTGAACCCGCGCGAGCCCATGACCGCCAGCTCGCGCCAGATGAGGTCGCTGGAGCGGGCCGCGAACGGCTCGACCGACGCGCCGACGAGCACGATCCGCGCCCCGTAGCCGCCGAGCGCGATCGCCGCCTCGTCGAGGCTCGGCGACTCCGCGCACTGCACGACGACGTCGGCGCCGTGGCCGCCGATCGCCGCCCGCGCGTCGTCCATCCGCACGGCCGCCTCGGCGCCGAGCTCGCGGGCCAGCGCCAGCTTCTCCTCGCTGCGGCTGACGGCGATCACCCGCGCCCCGAGCGCCCGCGCGACCTGGACGGCGTTGGAGCCGATCCCGCCGACGCCGAGGACGGCGACGGTCTCGCCCGGCCGCACCCGGGCGACGCGCACGAGCGCGTGGTAGGGCGTGCCGACCGCGTCGGTCAGCACCGCCAGGGTGGCCGGGTCGACCGGCGCGGGCGGCGCGATGAGCGTGCGCACCGGGCGCACGACGTACTCGGCGAACGCGCCGTCGACGTCGACGCCCATCCGCGTGACCGCCGGGCCGAGGTTGGGCCGCGGCGCGTCGGGCGCGTTGTCGATGTAGTAGAGCGCGACCTGGTCGCCGACCGCCACGCCGTCGGCGCCGGGGCCGAGCGCGTCGACGACCCCGGCGGCCTCGTGCCCGGGCACGACCGGCAGCTTGTCGGCCCCGAAGCCGCCCTTCTGCAGGAACAGGTCCGACCCGCAGACGCCGCACGCCTCCACGCGCACGCGCGCCTCGCCCGGGCCGGGCTCGGGCAGCGGGCGCTCGACGAGCTCGAGCGCGGCGCCGACGGCGGGAAGGACGAGCGCGCGCATCAGTCGATGAGGAAGCCGCCGTTGACGTCGACGACCTCGCCGGTGATGTACCCGGCGTGGGCCGAGCACAGGAACGCGACGGTGTCGGCGACGTCGTCGACCGTCCCCAGCCGGCCGACCGGGACCTTGCTCGCCATGTCGGGCATCGAGCTGATCATCTCGGTGTCGATCAGCGACGGCGCCAGCGCGTTGGAGGTGACGCCGTGCGGCGCGTACTCGCTGGCGATCGCCTTGGCCAGCGTCATCACGCCGGCCTTCGACGCACCGTAGGCGGCGACCGCCTTGGCGCCGCCGGTCTTGCCGGCGCTGGAGCCGATCGCGACGATCCGCCCGTAGCCGGCCTCGCGCATCGCCGGCAGCGCGCGGCGGGCGCACAGGAACGCGCCGGTGAGGTTCACGTCGATCGTGCGCTGCCACGAGGCCAGCGTCGTCTCCTCGAACGGCTCGATCACGAAGATCCCGGCGTTCAGCACGAGGATCGCGGGCGCGCCGAGCTCGGCCTCCACCCGCGCGAACGCCGCGTCGACGCTCGCCTCGCTGGTGACGTCGAGCTCGAGGCCGAGCACCCCGTCGATCTCCGGCGCGCGCAGGTCGCCGACGGCGACCCGGGCGCCGAGGTCGCGCAGGCGCTCGGTGATCGCGCGCCCGATCCCGCGGGCGCCGCCGGTGACGAGGGCGACGCGGTCGTCGAAGCCGTTGAGCTGCATCTCAGAATCGATTCCAATCATGGTCGTTCAGACACGGACGCACGCCACGCCGAGGAAGCGGGCGAGCCCTTCGAGGGCCGGGCCCAGCGCCCCCGGCGTGGCGGACGAGTGGTGGTTGGCGCCGGCCCGGCACCAGTCGGTCCAGGCGCCGAGGCCGCGGTCGAAGCGGAAGGCGCCGTTCGCGGTCCCGGTGGCCGGGAACGCGCGGCCGGTGAACGCGCCCTCGGCGGCGACGAGCCGGTAGCCCTCCCCCACCTGCGCGAACGCGGCCAGCGTCGCCGGCCCGGCGGGCGCCGACAGCACGGCGCACGCGCCGACGTGGTCGTCGGCCGCGTACCAGTCGTTGGCGACCAGCCGCGCCCGGGCGCCGGGCGCGAGCGCCAGGTCGAACTCGCCCGACGAGGCGAGCACGAGCTCGCCGGTGGCGTAGTCGACGGCCTCCAGCTCGTGGTACTGGGCCGCGCCGCCGAGCAGCTTCGTGGCCAGCATCGCCACCGCGGTGAGGACGTCGCCGACCTCGGTCCAGGGCACGCCGTTCGTCGTCGAGCGCCCGAGCGCGAACGACGGGGCGATGCCGATCTCGGCGCCGAAGCGGATCTCGGGGACGTGCCCGTTGAGCGCGCCGGCGTCGAGCCGGTGGCGGGCGACGAGGTCGTCGATCGCGCACGCGGCGCGCAGCGAGCGCTCGAGGCCGTCGCCGCCGATCTCGACGTCGTAGCGCTCGCGCGTCTCGGCCTCGAGCTCGCGGACGCGGGCGTCGTCGACGGCCAGGTACAGCTCGCGCACCTCGGCCGGGTCGATCGGCACGAGCTCGATCCCGGTGGCCGCCCGCAGCAAGGCGTCGTCGGTGTCCACGCAGGCGTAGCCGTCGAGCGGGCGCCCGACCCGGCCGATCCGGGCGCGGCGCATCCGCCCGGCGGCGGCCGCGACGCGCAGCGCGCCGGACACGGCGTCCAGCGTCGCCGGCTCGTCGATGCGCCCGAGGATCAGCTCGAACGGGCGCCCCTCGCGCACGAGCAGCGCGGTGAGCATCGGCGCGCCCACCGTGGCGCCCTCGGTGGTGATCGCCGCGTGGTCGAACCCGGACGGCATCGCGCCGCGGTGCGCGGCCCACACGACCACCGGCAGGTCGCCGAGCCGCGGCAGCGTCCAGGCCGGCGGGGTCGCCATCGTCTGCAGCACGAGCACGGCCTCGGCCGCGTCGGGCGCGACCCACTCGACGCCCGGCAGCGCGCGCCGGACGGCCTCGCCGATCGCGGCCCGATCGGCCCGCAGGTCGTAGGGCACCGACGGCTCCCAGAAGTCCCAGTAGGGCTCGACGAGCGTGACCCGAGGCATCTGCGGCGCGACCGTACCAGTTGCGGCCCGGAAACGTTGCCAGTAACGTATTCAGCCGCGATGACCGACACCATGATCGCCTTCTCGGACGCGCTGGGTCGGCGCGTGCGAATGGGCTCCTGGCAGGACCAGCGGATCTCGACCTACCGCAAGATCCACGAGGCGATCGACGAGGGCCGGTGGGACGACGCCGCGCAGCTCGCCAACTACTTCGTCGAGGAGGCCAGCGTCTGCTACGGGATCTACCGCCAGTGGATCCCGGACCTCAACCGGTTCATGGCCGACAACGGGGTCCCCAAGGCGGAGATCGACGCCGCCAACGAGCGGATCGTCGCCCTGCTCGCGCTCCCCGACGGGACGCCGTGGAACCACCTGAAGCAGTGGCACCTCGTCCACGAGCACTGCGAGCAGCTCGTCGCGCACGTCTACCGCGAGGAGGCCGACGAGGCCCACGCCGCCCTGGACCGGCTCAAGGAGACGTGGCGGCAGTGCCACGACCGCGACGTCGACCACACCTACGGGCTGATGAGCGAGCTCGTCGCGCGCCTGGGCGAGGCCGCGCTCGGGCGCATGTGGGAGCGCGTCCTGCTGCCGCTGTTCGCCTGGCGCTACGAGAAGTTCGACATCGACAAGTACCCCTGGGACGAGGGCCTCGAGGTCCTGATGACCGTCGCCTGCGAGGCGATGCGCGGCCACCTGTCGGGTCCCGAGCGCGAGGGCGACTTCGAGCTGATCGAGACCGACGACCGCTTCATCCTGCGCTTCGACCCGTGCGGCTCCGGCGGGCGCATCCCCCGCGGGGACGTCATCGAGGGCACGCCGCCGCGCACCGAGCCGCCCTACAACTGGTCGGTGTCGGCCGAGCCGCACACGTGGAACCACGGGCAGATCGGCGTGTGCCACTACTGCACGCACTGCATCTACCTGATGGAGGAGATCCCGATCGACCGCTTCGGCTACCCGGTGCGCGTCGTCGACCCGCCGGTGCTCGGCGGCACCGAGCCCGACGGCTCCCCGCAGAAGTGCCAGTGGCAGATGTTCAAGGACCCGACCACGGTGCCCGAGGAGTACTACGAGCGGGTCGGGCGCACGAAGCCGACCGAGTTCGGCTCGACCAAGCACGCCGCCGACGACCTGCCCGACATCACCGTGGCGATGCCCGGCGCGGGCTAGCGAGGACGCTCGAACGGGAACAGCGGGCGCGGCCGCCGCCGGTACGGCAGCCGCGCCAGGTCGGCGGCGGTCGGGCCGCCGGTGTCGGCGCGCACGTCGCGCGTGGTGACCGGCGCGAACCCGGCGCGGTAGCTGACGTGCGACTTGGCCTGGAGCACGTGCGCGGCGGCCGGGTCGAGCCCCAGCGCGACGTACGGCGCCGGGTCGATGACGCCCAGCGAGCGGGTGTGCACGACGACGGCCAGCCCGCCGGCGCGCACGAGCGCGGCGGGACCGGTCGAGGCGCGGTAGCCGGCGTTGACCGGGTGCGTGTAGGCGAACGTGCCGTCGAAGACCCGCTCGACCCGCGCGCCGGGCAGCTCGGTGCGGGCGTTGTAGTCGCCGGGCGCGCCGGTGCCCAGCGCGAGGTCGACGACGGCGCCCTCGCCGGCGCGCGCGGCCGCGGCGGCGGCGGCCGGGTCGGTCACCGTCAGCGCCACCGCCGGGCCCGGTCCGCCGGAGCGCCCGGGGCCGACCGCCGGGTGGCGCAGCGCCGCGCGCAGCAGCTCCGTGCTGTCGCCGACCGACCCCCCGTTGGTGGCGTCGCCCATGTCGGCCAGCACGACCGGGCCGGGCCGGGCCAGCGCGGCGGCGAGCGCGGCGTCGACGTCCGGCTCGGGCGGCGGCAGCATCGCCTCGCGGACCGCCCAGGCGGCGTCGGCGAGGCGCTCGGCGGCGCGCCGGGCCGCCGCGGCGTCGCCGTCGGCGGTGGCGACCGCGGCCCACGAGAGGCCGGGCACGTCGATCCACGGCTGCACCGCCAGCAGCGCGGTGGCCAGGACCGGCGCCCGCTCGAGCGCGGCGCAGCGCGCCATCAGGCCGGCGAACGGCTCGCGCGCGTCGTCGTGGAGCCCGGGCGGGGTGACCATCGGCCGGGCGGCCATGGCCACGACGGGCCGGACGCGGCCGTCGAGGGCGTCGGCCAGCAGCCGCGCGGCCTGCTCGCCGGTGCGCGCGGTGTCGACGTGCGGGCAGGTGCGGTACGCGGTGACGACGTCGGCGGCCGCGACCATCGCCGGCGTCAGATGGGCATGGCAGTCGAGGCTCACCGCGATCGGGCGGCCGGGGCCCAGGCGACGGCGCAGCGCTCCGAGCAGCGTCCCCTCCGGATCGTCGTCGTCGCGGGCCACCGCCGCCCCGTGCAGCATCAGGTACGCGCCGTCGACGTCGCCAGCGGCCGCGAGCACCCGCTCCACCACCGCCGCGACCACGCCGGGCGCCAGCGCCGGCCGCGGCGCCGACCAGGCCGCGAGCGCCGGGACGATCCGCGCGCCGCGCGCCTCCAGCAGCCGCCAGGCCGCGGCCAGCTCGCTGTCGGGGCCCAGCGCGTCGGGCCCGACCTCGTCGCGCTCGCGCCACACCTGCGCGCGGAAGTCGTCGAGCGTCGTCGCGCCCGATGCGAAGCTGTTGGCCTCGACGGCGAAGGCCGCCACGAGGATCCGCTTTGACATCCGCGCAGCCTCCGAGATACGTTTCCGCAATCGTTTCCGGTTTCCGACTGTATCGGAGTGTGACGGAGCAACCATGGCCGAGCTGTCCCTCGTCGACACCCACGTCCACTTCTGGGATCTGAACCATCCCAAGACGCACTACTCGTGGCTGCAGCCGGGCTGGGTCCACCCGATCCTGGGCGACATCGAGGCGATGAAGGTGCCGCTCTACAGCGGCAACCAGTACGCCGCCGACATCGCCGGGAGCAACGTCAGCAAGGCCGTGCACGTCCAGGCCGCGCTGGGCAGCGAGGACCCCGTCGACGAGACGGTCTGGCTGCAGGAGCAGCACGAGCAGACGGGCTGGCCGCACGCGATCGTCGCCGACGCGCCGCTGGCGGCCGACGACGTGGCCGAGATCCTCGACCGCCACGCCGAGGCGTCGCCGCTGCTGCGCGGGATCCGCGACTTCGGGCAGGGCGACTACCTCGTCGACCCGGCCTGGGCGCGCGGCTACGCGATGCTCGGCGAGCGCGGCCTGGTCTGCGACCTCGACTGCCACTGGGAGAACATGCACAAGGCGCGCGACCTCGCGCGCAAGCACCCCGAGACGGTCATGGTGCTCGACCACGCCGGCTTCCCGCTGGAGCGCACGCCCGAGTACTTCGAGAACTGGAAGCGCGGGATGAACACGCTGGCCGAGGCCGAGAGCGCGGTCTGCAAGATCTCCGGCCTGGCGATGTGCGACAACGACTGGACCGTCGACTCGATCCGCCCGTGGTTCGAGCACTGCGTCGAGGCGTTCGGCATCGACCGCTGCGTCCTGGGCACCAACTGGCCCGTCGACAAGCTCTACAGCGACTACCGCAAGGTCGCCGACGCCTACCGGGAGATCGCCTCGCAGTACTCGCCCGACGAGCAGGTCGCCCTGTTCTCGGGCAACGCCGAGCGCATCTACCGGATCTGACTCACCACATCGCCAGCCCGCCGGAGAGGTTCATCGCCTCTCCGGTCATGTAGGAGCTGTCGTCGGAGAGCAGGAACCAGATCGCCGCGGCGCACTCCTGCGGGGAGGCGCCGCGGCGCAGCGGGACGCTCGTCTCTCGCGCGTCGGCGAGCTCCTGCGCGGTGACGCCGCGCAGCCGCGCGACCTCCTCGAGCACCGCGTCCTGCATGGGCGTGTCGATGATGCCGGGGCAGATCGCGTTGACGCGGATGCCCTGCGGCGCGAGCGCGTAGGCGAACGAGCGCGTGATCGAGAGGATCGCGGTCTTGGAGGCCGCGTACATCGCGGTCTCCGTCGTCGTCGCCAGCTTCGCCGAGCTCGACGACAGGTTCACGATCGCGCCGCCCTCGCGCAGGCGCGGGCCGAGCTGCTGGCACAGGAAGAAGATCGACTCCGCGTTGACGGCGAAGATGTCGTGCCAGTCCTGGCGGCCGGCCTCGAAGATCGAGCGCAGGCGGATGATCCCGTGGGAGTTGACGAGGTAGTCGGCGCCGGCGCCCTCGGCGACGACGGCCGCGACGCCCTCCTCGGTCGACAGGTCGGCGGCGAGCGCTCGCGCGCCGTCCGCCTCGATCGCGGCCAGCCCGCCGGCGTCGAGGTCGACGGCCAGCACGTCGGCGCCCTCCTCCAGCAGCCGCTGCGCGACCGCCAGCCCGATCCCGCGCGCGGCGCCGGTGACGACCGCGCGCCTGCCCTGTGCGTTCATGTCCTCGCTCCCTCGGTCTGCAGCAGCTCCAGCGGCGGGGGGTCGCCGGGGTTCAGCGCCCGCCACTTGGCCACCAGGTCCTCGTCGGTCAGCGGCGCCGCCGCGTCGCGCTGCGCGCTGCGCCCGTCGACGGTCACGCGCGCGACCGGGCCGCCGCGCAGCCGCACGCGCGCGGTCAGCGCGGCGACGTGCGGGTCGGCGTGCAGCGCCGGCTCGCCCAGGTCGCGCCCCAGCAGGGTCGCGGCCACCGCGTGCTGGGCGCTCCACCAGGCCGACTCGGCGTCGCGCGGCGCGGGGTCGGACGCGAGCGCCAGCACGGCCGCCGGCGCCTCGACCTCGACGGGCCCCTCCGGCGGCGGGCCCGCCAGCTCGGCCGCCGCCTCGACGAGCGCCTGGCAGAAGCCGTTGGTCGCGTGGCGGCGGAAGCTGACCTCGGCCAGCGCGGGCGGCGCCGGGTCGAGCAGCCCGTCGGGCGAGCCGCCCATCGCGGCGAACAGCCCCTGCGGGTGCTCGAGGCCGAACCGCGTGGCGGGAAGCGCGGTCGCGCGGGCGCAGCGCAGCGCGGCGTCGGCGGCGTGGTCGCGGTGCAGCGCGCGCGTGCCGCTGCGCTCGAGGATCGCGACGATCGAGCCGCCCGCGACCGAGATCGCGTGCCCGGCCGCCACGACCGGGTCGGCGTCGAGCGCGACCGCGGCGGCCACCGCGCCGCCGACCGTGCCGGCCGTCGCCGTGGCGTGGAAGTGGCGGCGGTGGTCGGCGCCGAGCGCCCGGCCCAGCCGCGCGGTCACCTCGTAGCCGGCCGCCGCCGCGCGCCAGCGCGCGTCGCCCTCGGCGCCGGCGGCGAGGACGGCGGTCCACACGATCGCGCCGGGGTGGGTGAGCGACGGCCAGTGCAGGTCGTCGCGGTCCAGCAGCGCGGCGGCGGCCGCGTCGCCGACCCCGGCCGGCGCGACGCGGCGCCCGGCGGCGCGGCAGGCGAGGTGGTCGAACAGCGCCCGCCCGCCGGCGGCGCGCGCGGTGGCCGGCTCGCACGCGTCGAGGGCCACGGCGACGAGCCGCTCGGTGAGCGGCTCGCCGGTCACGTCAGCCGGTAGCGCTCGAGCACGGACTCGCGCACCTCGACGCCCAGGCCGGGCGCGCGGGGCACGTCGATCCAGCCGTCGCGCTGGACGATCGGCTCCTCGACGAGCTCGTGCTGCATCGGGTTCTCGTCCGGCTTGAGCTCCTGCAGCAGGCAGCGGGGCGTGTAGGCCGAGAGGGCGATCGAGGCGGCGGTGTTCACCGCGCTGGACCAGGCGTGCGAGTTGAACCACACGTCGGCCCGCTCGACGAGCTCGATCACCTTCAGCACGCCGGTGATGCCCTCGGCGCGGCCGATGTCGCAGCCGACGACGTCGATCGTCCCGGTCGCGATGAGGCGCGCGAACGACCCGGCGTCCCACTCGCGCTCGCCGCCGGCGATGAGCGTCGTCACATGCTGGCGCAGGCGCTGGTGGCCGGCGACGTCGTCGGGCTCGAGCGGCTCCTCGATCCAGTGCAGGCCGTGCTCCTCGAAGGCCTGGGTGCGGCGGATCGTCTCCGATACGTCCCACGTGAGCGCCTGGCCGCGGTCCATCATGATCCAGGCGTCCGGGCCGACCGCCTCGCGCAGGAGGCGCACGAACTCGATGTCGCGGGCCAGGTCGTAGCCCAGGCGCGTGCCGCCCTTCTTGCCCATGCCGATCTTCACGCCGCGGTAGCCCTGCTCGCGGACGTAGCGGCCGTGGCGCTCGGCCTCGTGCTCGAGCGACGGGTTGAAGACGTGGGTGGAGGCGACGGACGGCAGCCGCTCGTGGTAGGCGCCGCCGAGGAGCGCGATCAGGGGCTGGCCGAGCAGCTTGCCCTTGAGGTCCCACAGCGCGATGTCGAGCGCCGACAGCGCGAAGGCGGCCGCGCCGCCGCGATGGCCGTGCCACCAGGTCGCCTTCTTGATCCTGCGCCAGGTCGCGACGTTCTCGAGCGGGTCGGTGCCGACGACGAGCTCGGCCATGCCCTCGACGAGGGTCGCGGTGGCGCGGGTGACGTCGGGGAACATCGTGATCGCCTCGCCCCAGCCGACCGTGCCGTCGTCGGCCTCGACCCGCGCGAACAGCAGGTGGCGCAGGTTGTCGTTGTCGTTGGGCTCGGGGTAGCGGACGGCGAAGGTGGAGACGGCGCGGACCCGGGTCATCGGCTCGGATACGGTACCAGAACCGATTCCACTCGGCTGCAGCTCGTCGCGATCGGCCGGGCAGCGGCGGCTACGCCAGCTCGCGCGAGCGCTCGGCGGGCTTGGGGTCCGGCTTGGGGGCGCGGCGCTTGCGCACGTGGCGCGCGATCTCGACGGCGATCGCGACCGCGCCGGCGATCGCGAACCCGAGCAGCAGCCCCTTGAGCGGGTCCTCCTCGAACGCGTGCCCGCCGATGTAGCCGATCATCGCCGAGTAGATCGCCCACGAGATCGCCGCGAGCGCGTCGAACAGGAAGAACGCGCGGCGGTCGTAGCGCACCGCCCCCATCGTCAGCGTCACCGCGGTGCGCCCGCCGGGGATGTAGCGGGAGATGATCAGCACGAGGCCGCCGCGCTCGGCGAGCGCGACCTCCGCCCAGTCGTAGGCCGCCCGCCGCCGGCTGCCCTCGCGCGCGCTGGCGACGATCCGGCCGCCCGCCGTGCGGCCGATCGCGTACGAGATGTGGTCGCCGGTCAGCGCCCCGGCGCCCGCGGCCACGATCACCAGCGCCAGGTCGGGCTCGCCGCCGGCGGCGAACACGCCGGCCGTGACGACGAGGCTCTCGCTCGGCACCATCGGGAAGAACGCGTCGACCGCCGCGAACGCGAACAGGGCGACGTACCCCCAGGGCGAGCTGAGCGCTTCCTGCGCGAGGTCCACGACGCCGTCGAGCACGGACCTGGAACCGTATGCGCCCGCGCGCCGAAGGCCAAGGCGGTAACCCGTCGACCACGCGGTGCGGGTGGCCGCACCCCGGCCCGCGGGGGCGCCGGGCCCGCGCGCACCCGAGGCACGTGTGGCACATGGCAGCCGGTATGCGGACGTCATGTGCCACACGTCCGGCTTGGCTGGCGGACATACGCGGGGAGGCGGCCGGCGACCTAGCATCCGGGGCATGACGGCGGTGGCGCTGGCCTGGAGCGGCGGCAAGGACTCGGCGCTCGCGCTGCGGGCGCTGCGCGAGGAGCACGGCATCGAGCCGCGCGCGCTCATGACGACGTTCACCGAGGGCTACGAGCGCGTGTCGATGCACGCCGTCCGCCGCGAGCTGCTGCGCCGGCAGGCGCAGGCGGCGGGGGTCGGGCTCGTCGAGGTCGGCATCCCGCCCGGCTGCACCGACGAGGAGTACCGCGTGCGGATGGCCGCCGCCTTCGATCGCGACCCGCTGCGCGAGGTCGAGGCGGTCGCGTTCGGCGACCTGTACCTCGAGGACGTGCGCGCGTACCGCGAGGCGCGCCTGGCCGAGGCGGGCCGGCGCGCGCTGTTCCCGCTGTGGGGCCGCGACACGGCGGCGCTGGCGCGCGAGTTCGTGGCGTCCGGCTTCCGGGCCACGCTCGTGTGCGTCGACCCGCGCCGCCTGGACGCCGCGTTCGCCGGCCGCGCCTACGACGCGGCGCTGCTCGCCGACCTGCCCGACGGCGTGGACCCGTGCGGCGAGAACGGCGAGTTCCACACGTTCGTGCACGCCGGGCCGGTGCTCAGCGCGCCGGTGGCGTGCGCCACCGGCGCGGTCGTGGAGCGCGACGGCTTCGTGTTCTGCGACGTCGTCGCGGCCTAGATGATTGATGCCACGGCGATCGCTGTGGCGGAAGGGGACATAACGCAGCAAGTCGAAGTCGGCGGTGCTTAGACGCTCCGTCGACCCAAGGGGGCCACGATGCTCGCCGACCTCGCC
>Ga0180220_1000269_pt1 | contig 70077 bp, 58 predicted proteins | sample eDN5th37CBELigBY_FD_151335 | JGI IMG/M metagenome (GOLD analysis project Ga0180220, IMG submission 151335) | Enriched backyard soil microbial communities from Emeryville, California, USA - eDNA 5th pass 37_C BE-Lig BY (version 2) (version 2) | ecosystem: Environmental > Terrestrial > Soil >...
GCAGTCAGAAGCTGCCTGAGTCCGTGCCCTGGCGCTACAGGTCTCCCCGGCGCGGGCTGTGGTGCGGTCCACGCCCATTCTCTGCCACAGGCGCGGGAGCCCCGATCCATCGCCGGGGACCGATCCAGGATACCGGACAGCCCCGTGAGTCAGCCGAGCGCCGGTTAGGGTGGAGGCTGTGGTGAGGTGGTTCTGGCAGCGCCGCGAGCCCGGTCGACGGCTTCAGCTGCGCGAACGAGGCGACCTCGGCGACGCCCACCGCGTGGCGTTCGAGCAGCTCGCGCCCGACATCGACACGTTCCTGGGCCAGGCGGCGTACCTGCAGCTCGGCTACTTCGAGACGTTGAGCGAGCTCATCGCGTCGACGCCCGCGCTCTCCGAGAAAGAGGCCCTCTCGCGCGCCGCAGGGGCCGCGCTGACGAAGCACGAGGAGCTCGTCGCGCTCATCCGCGAGCGGGGCGACGACCCGACCGAGATCATGCTCCCGTTCCGCGAGCAGCTCGACGCGTTCCGCGCCGCGACGCACGGAGTACGGCCGCAGGAGACGATGCTCTCGGTGCACATCACGGCGGGCATGCTCGACGACTTCTACCTCGCGCTGTCGGCGAGCTACGGCGAGACCGGTCGGCGTGTCGCGCGCATCCTGCAGGCCGACGACGACCGCGACGCGCTCGTCGACCTGCTCGGCGCGGCCATCGAGAGCGACCCCGAGTGGCGGTCGCTGCTCGCGATGTGGGGTCGTCGACTGGTCGGCGACACGCTCCTCATCGCGCGCGCGGCACTTCGACCGGGGTCGCTCGACGTGGCCGGCGAGCGGAAGGTGGAGCCTGTGTTCACCGAGCTCATGGCGGCGCACTCGCGCCGCATGGACGCGATGGGGCTCGCCGCCTAGCGCAGTCCGCCCGCGGCGGCGTCAGGCGATGCGCAGGCGCTCGCGCTCGCGCTCATCGTGCGCGTCGCGGATGCGCTTGAGCACGACCAGCGTCGGCCACACCACCGCGGCGGGGGCGACGAAGGCGGCGAGCCAGATCCACGGGCTGTCGACGCCCTGACCGGCCCACGTGAGGAGCATCCACGCGAGTCCGGCCACGAACGTGCCCAGGATCGGGGCGAGCGCGACGCCTCGCGTCGAGCGGCCGGGAACGACGAAGTGCAGTGCTACGCCGATGCACGCGCCGACGATCAGGCCCAGGAGGATCTGCATGTCAGGCGACGAACCCGACGCGGCGCGACTCCTCGGTGCCGATCTCGACGTAGGCGAGGCCCGAGGTCGGCACGATGAAGGAGTTGCCCTTGTTGTCGGTGAAGGTGACGTGGGTCGCACCCGAGTCGAGGGCGCTCGCGACGGACTTCTTGACGTCGGCGGCGGCTTCGTCTGTCTCGAAGCTGAGCTCGCGGCCGGTGTTCGTGATGCCGATGCGGATCTCCACGTGACTGCCTTTCCTTCCGCGCCCCGGGTCGGACGCATGGCAACTCTATGACAGATGCGGATGCCGCGGCCCGGGCACGCACGCCTGCGCGAACGCTCTCGGCGAACGCCGCGGGGGGACTCCCGGCAGGTGGAGTCAGCGGCCTCGCCGCGGTCCGGCGATGTCGCCGCCGACGACTACTGTGCTTCACATGAAGCCCGGCCATCGCGCGTCCCCGGCCCTCGACGAGGGGCAGCGCGCGGTCGTGGGGCTCGGGGTCGAGGCATCCGGTGTCGTCATCGGCGGCCCGGGCACCGGCAAGACCGCGACGCTCGTCGCGCGCGCGGCGAGGCTGCTGCACGACGGGGTGGTCGCACCCGAAGAGCTGCTCGTGCTCACGCCGACGCGACAGACCGCGACGGCGCTGCGCGACCGCGTGGCGGCCGGGCTCGACGTCGCGACACCGGGCCCGCTGGCGCGGTCGGTCGCATCGTTCGCGTTCCAGCTCGTGCGCGCGGCGGCCGTCGCCGGCGGAGCGGCGCCGCCCCAGCTGCTGACGGCGGGAGACCAGGACCGCATCATCGCCGAGCTTCTCATCGGCGATGAGGAAGACGCCGCCGCGGGGCGCGATCGCTGGCCCGAGAGCCTGGGCACGGGCGTGCGGCGCTCGCGGCCGTTCCGCTCCGAGCTGCGTGCGCTGTTCGCGCAGTGCTCCGACCTCGGGCTGCGGCCGGCCGAGCTCAGCGCGCTCGGTGAGGCGTCGGGGCGCGAGACGTGGGTCGCGGCGGCAGGGTTCCTCGAGGACTACCGCTACGCGCTGTCGCGCATGCGCAGCGCGCACCGCGACCCCGCCGAGCTCGTGCACGAGGCGGCGGATCTGCTCGCGGAGGCGGGCCCCGAGCGGATCGGTCCGGCTGCCGGTCTCCGTGTGCTCCTCGTCGACGACGCGCAGGAGCTCACGCGCGGCGGTATCGCGCTGCTGGAGGCCGCGCGTCGCCGGGGCATCGCCGTGGTCGCGTTCGGCGATCCCGACATCGGGTCGGGGGCGTTTCGCGGCGCCGGACCCGAGCTGTTCGAGAGGCTCGTGGCGATGCTCGAGACGGTCCACGTGCTCGACGGCTCGCACCGCGGCTCGCGCGCGATCACCCACCTCACGCGCTCCATCACGGCCTCGATCGGCGTGAGCGGCCGCGTCGAGCATCGCCGCGCACCGGGCGAGCCCGTCGCCGACGAGCGCATCCAGGCCGTGCACGCGTCGTCGCCCTTCGAAGAGGTCGACCGCATCGCGCGCATCCTGCGCACGTGGCACGTCATGGACGGCATCCCGTGGGACGAGCTCGCCGTCATCGCGCACGACACGCGCCAGGTCGCGCACCTCGAGGCGGAGCTCGCGGCGCGGGAGGTGCCCGTGCGCGCGGGCAGCGCCCCGCGGCCGCTCGGCCGCGAACCGGTGGTGCGCGACATCGCGTCGCTCGTACGGCTCGGGCTCGAAGACCCGGCCGAGCGCGATCCCGAGGCTCTCGCGGATGCCCTGCTGACGCCCTTCGGAGGACTGGACGCCGTGGGCCTGCGCCGCGTGCGCGCGCGCCTGCGCACGATCGAGCTCGCCGCCGGCGGCTCCCGCTCGGCGAAGGAGCTGCTCGCCGAGGCGATGGCCGAGCCCGCCGTGCTGGCACTCATCGACGCGCCCGACGCGCATCGTGCCGAGCGCCTGGCCACGACACTGCGGCTCGTGCACGAGGCGGGCGAGCGTGGGGCGACCGTGCACGAGCTCCTGTGGCTGGTCTGGGACCGTTCGGGCCTCGAGCGCGAGTGGGCGCGCCGCGCGTCCGGCACCGGGCCACTGGCGGCCGAGGCCGGGCGCGCGCTCGACGCGCTCGTGGCGCTGTTCGGCGCCGCGAAGCGCTACGTCGAGCGGTCGGGGGCAGACGCATCCGCCGACTCGGGCCCCGCGCCGTTCCTGCGCGACATCCTCGACAGCGAGGTACCCGAAGACCTGCTCACCGTGCCGGAGCGACCGGGCGCGGTGTCGCTCCTCACTCCCGCGGCCGCCCTCGGCACCGAGTTCGAGGCGGTCGTCATCGCGGGCGTCCAGGAGGGCGTGTGGCCCAACACGCGACTGCGCGGCGGGCTCCTCGACGTGTGGCGGCTGGCCGATGACATCGACGCGTGGCGCGCCGGGAGGCCGTCCGTCGAACCGGCCGTGCTCGACCGCCGTCGCGGAGTGCTGCACGAAGAGCTGCGGCTCTTCGCTCGCGCCGTCTCGCGTGCCCGCACCCGCCTGGTCGTGACCGCTGTCGACGACGACGACCTCGGTCCGAGCCCCCTCTTCTCGTACCTGCCTCCGCCGTCCGACGACGAGGGCGCGCGCAACGAGCATCCGCTCACGCTCCGCGGACTCGTGGCCCTGCACCGGCGCGCGCTCACGACCTCGCGCGATGCCGCCGCGCGCGTGGCGGCGGCCGACCAGCTCGTGCTCCTCGCCGAGGCGGGTGTCGCGGGAGCGCGGCCCGACGAGTGGTACGGCGTCGCGCCGCCGACGTCGACCGCGCCGGTCCATGACCTGCAGCGCGCCCCCGTGCGCGTCTCGCCGTCGCGCCTCGAGGGCTTCGAGAAGTGCGGCCTCGATTGGGTCATCCGCACGCTCGGCGGTGATACGCGATCGTTCTCGGCGGGGCTCGGCACGATCCTGCACGCCGCGATGGAGCGCGGCGGCGGCATCGATGAGCTGCGTGCGGTGGTCGACGAGCGCTGGGGCGAGCTCGACTTCGAGGCGCCGTGGCTCGAGCGTCAGGAGCGCACGTGGGCAGACACGCTGGTGCGCCGCCTCGACGCGTACCTGCGCCGCTTCGAGAACGAGGGCGGTGAGCCGATCGGCGCCGAGACGCGGTTCCGTCTCGAGATCGATGCGCCGGAGGATCCGGATGCCACACCCCGCGTGCGCCCGTACATCGAGCGCGACCCGGCGACCGACTCCCTGCTCGACGCATCCGCCGAGGCCGCGGAGCGCCCCCTTGCGGCCGCCGTGCTGAGCGGGTCGATCGACCGCGTCGAGCTGTATCCGCCCGACCGGGGCGAGGCCGTGCCGCTCGGCTCGGGCGCGCGGCGCGTCGTCGTCGTCGACCTCAAGACCGGTCGATCGGAGGATCGCGTGAGCGACGCGAAGGTCGTCGAGGACGCCCAGCTCGCCGCGTACCAGCTCGCGATCGACTCGGGGCTCGTCGAGCTCCCGCCCGACGCCGAGAACGCGGGGGCGCGCCTGCTCGTGCTGTCGCGCAAGCTGAAGGACACCCACTACCGCATCGCGCACCAGAAGGCGCTCACACCCGAGACGCGCGCGCAGTTCCTGCGGCGCGTCATCGCCGACGCGCGGGGGATGGCGGCGTCGTCCTTCATCGCGAACGTCGATCAGCACTGCACGACCGACCGCTTCGGCGTGTGCCGCCTGCACACCGTGAAGGCGGTGAGCTCGGCGTGACGTCTCTCGCGACCGAGGCCACACGCGTGCGCTGGGACGGCCCGCTCGAGCTCTCCGCGTCGGTCGTCGCCGCCGCGCTCGGGCTTCCCGAGCCCACCCCCGACCAGCGGCGCGTGATCGAGGCGCCGCCCACACCCGCCCTCGTGATCGCGGGCGCCGGCAGCGGCAAGACCGAGACGATGGCCGGCCGGGTCGTGTGGCTCGTCGCGAACGGGCATGTCCGACGCGACGAGGTGCTGGGCCTCACGTTCACGCGCAAGGCGGCGGGCGAGCTCGCCGAGCGCATCGAGTCGCGGCTGGCCCGCATCGACGAGTACGGCCGGCGCGGCCTGCTCCCGCATCTGCCGCGGCTCGCGGCATCCGGTGAGCTCGCCGCCATGTGGGAGCGCATCGCGATCCTGCCCGAGCGACACCGTCGCACCGCGCTCGCCGCGGCGCTCGACCGCCTGTGCGTGCAGCTCGAGACCGGATGGGAACCGGATGCGGCGACCGCCCGCCCCGCCGAGGATGTGCTCCTGCGCCCGCGCGTCTCGACCTACAACGCCTTCGCGGACGCGATCGTGCGGGAGCACAGCGCGCGCATCGGACGAGACGCGGATGCGGCGCTCCTGAGCCAGTCGGGCTCGTGGCTCATGGCACGTCGCGTCGTCGTCGCCTCGACCGACGAGCGCCTGTCCGAGCGGGAGGACCGTTTCGGCACGGTCGTCGACGCCGTGCAGCGGCTCGCGGGCGAGGTGCTCGACAATCGCGCCGACCTCGATGCGGTCTCCGAGTTCGCGCGGCGGGTCGAGGCATCCGTCGCCCCCCACACCAAGCCGGACCTGGCGTCTCCCGGCGACATCGAGAAACTCCACAACGCGATGGGCGGGCTCCCGGTGCTCGCGGGGCTCGTGCGCGACTACGCCGCGGCGAAGGAGGCGCAGGGGTCGCTCGACTTCGCGGACCAGGTCGCGGGCGCACTCGACATCGTGACGCGGGCGCCCGAGGTGGCGCGCGAGTTGCGCGAGCAGTTCCGCGTCGTGCTGCTGGACGAGTACCAGGACACGTCGGTGATACAGACCGAGCTGCTGTCGGCGATCTTCCGCGACACCCCCGTGATGGCGGTCGGCGACCCGCACCAGTCGATCTACGGATGGCGCGGTGCGAGCGCCGACAACCTCGGCGCGTTCGCGCGGGCGTTCGCCCACGACACGCGCTGCGAGACGTTCCAGCTCATGGTGAGCTGGCGCAACGACCGGCGCATCCTCGAGGCGGCGAATGCGCTCATCGCGCACGCGGTGCCGATCGGCGTTCCGGTCGCCGAGCTGAGCGCGCGGCCCGGCGCGGGTGCCGGGGTGGTGGAGCACCGGTTCACCTCCACGATCGAGCAGGAGGCCGACGAGGTCGCGTCGTGGTTCGCACTCGTGCGCGACGAGCACGAACGCGACAACCCCGGTGGGCGGCCGCACGCGGGGGCGATCCTCTTCCGCGCGAAGCGCCACATGTCGACGTTCGCGGACGCGCTCGCGAAGCGGGGGATCCCGCATCGCATCCTCGGGCTGGGCGGACTCCTGTCGACACCCGAAGTGGTCGACGTCGTCGCGACGCTGCGCGTGCTGAGCGACCCGACGCAAGGGTCGTCGCTCATCCGGCTGCTCGTAGGGCCGCGGTTCGGCGTGGGGGTGGCCGACATGGCGGCGCTCCACGACCTCGCGGTGACGCTGTCGCAGCGCGACGAGACGCTCACCCGTCATGACGACGAGCTCCTCGCGCGGCTGCGCGGGTCGGTCGGCGCCGACGAGCAGGCGTCGATCGTCGACGCGGTCGACTTCGTGCGGTCGGTGTCGCCCGAGCACGGGCTGCTGTCGCGGTTCACCGACGAGGGTGTGCGGCGCATCCGCGAGGCCGGCGCGATGTTCCAGCGGCTGCGGTCAGCGGTCGGCCAGCCGATCCCCGAGCTCATCCGTGCGATCGAGCTCGAACTCGGCCTCGACGTCGAGCTCGCCGCGAACGAGACGCGCGGTCCCGCGCGCCTCGCGTCGGCGCAGCTGCGATCGTTCGTCGACGAGGTGCGCTCGTTCCTCGCAGCGGACGAGCGGGGCTCGATCTCGAGCCTGCTCGCGTGGCTCGACCACGCCGAGGAGACCGATGAGCTCATGCCGCGGCCCGAGCCACCCGAGCCGGGCGTGGTGCAGCTGCTGACGATCCACGGCGCCAAGGGGCTCGAGTGGGACGCCGTGGCCGTCGTGCGCCTCGTCAAGGACGAGCTTCCCAAGCGGCCGCAGTCGACCCTCGGATGGCTCGGCTTCGGCGTGCTGCCGTACCCGTTCCGCGGGGACCGTGACGCGCTTCCGTCGTTCGACTGGGATCCGGATGCACCGGGCGACCGCAAGTCGCTGCAGAAGGCGGTCACCGACTTCAAGACGGGTGTCAAGGCGCACCTCGAACAGGAGGAACGCCGCCTCGCGTACGTCGCCGTCACGCGTGCGCGCACGAGACTGCTGCTCACCGGGTCGCAATGGGGCGGGCAGAAGGACGCGCGCCAGCCGAGCCCCTACCTGGAAGAGATCGTCAGCGCGCTCGGTCTCGACCCGATCGAGCTCGGCGACCCGACCGAGAACCCGTACGCGAACCGCGCCGGTGCGACCCTCGAGTGGCCCCTCGACCCGCTGGGCGCCCGGCGCACGGCGGTGCTCGACGCGGCGGCGCTCGTGCGCGACCGCGCGGCGCGCTCCGAACGGGCCGCGCCCGAGCCCGAGCTCGACCGTCTGCTGCGCGAGCGCGCCGCACGCGAGCGACGCCCGTGGGCTGATGCGCCGGCGCGCGTCGCGGCGTCTCGCTTCAAGGAGTTCGTCGAGGACTTCGGGGGCACGGTCGATGCGATCGCCCGCCCGCTGCCCGAACGCCCGTATCGGCAGACGCGCCTCGGAACGCTCTTCCACGCGTGGGTCGAGCAGCGGTCCGAGCTCGTCGGCCCGGGGCCGTCGATCGACGACGGGCTGTGGGAGCTCGACGGCGACGACACCCCCGAGACCGAGGCGTCGCGCGAGGACGCGGACGAGCTCGAGCGCCTCCAGAAGATCTTCGAGCGCTCGGAGTGGGCCGACCTGCGCCCCATCGAGGTCGAGACCGAGATCGACATCCTCCTCGCGGGCGCGGAGGGGCTGGGCCGCGTCGTGTGCAAGCTCGACGCCGTGTACCGCCGCCCCGACCGCGGCGGCCGCATCGAGATCGTCGACTGGAAGACGGGCAAGCCTCCACGCACGGCGGCCGAGAAGGACGAGCGGATGCTGCAGCTCGCCCTCTACCGTCTCGCGTACCACAAGCGGCACGGCGTGCCGCTCGACGAGATCGACGTCGCGCTGTACTACGTGTCGGACGACCTCGTCATCCGCTCGGACCGCGTCTACTCCGAAGCGGAGCTCGTCCAGCGCTGGAACGCCGCGCGCGACGCACGCTCCGCTTCGACGGCCTCCGCCGCCGCGACGTCGTCGTCCGGGCTCGGGGCGCCGGGCGCCGACGCCTGACCGTGCTCACGGAGCGCCGACACGTCGATCGGCGCCGTGGACGTGTCGTCCGGCGACGGCTCGACCTCGTCGAACAGCGTCTCGGGCTCGGACCGCGGGGACGCGTCGGGTCCTTCCGAGGCGCCGTCGGACTCGTCCGGTCCCGCCGCAGCGCGCTCCTCCTCCTGCACCCACGACGCGAGCTCCTCGGGGTCGTACGTGTCTGTCTGCATCGACGTGTCGACCTCGGCGGGAGGCTGTTCGGGCGTGCGCCCGAGCAGCGCGATCGCGTCGTCGACGTCGAGGGCGGCATCCGGCACCAGCTCATCGCCGCGCACACCCTCGGCGAGCGACTCGAGCAGCCGCACGGCATCGGTGACGATGTCGGCGCGTCCCGTGTCGTCACCGTGCAGCAGCCATTTCGCGAACTCGAGCTCGGCGTAGAGGCGCGATCGAGCCCGCACGAGGGCGTCGGGCGCGCGCTGGCTGTGCGACGCGTAGGCCTCGAAGACGTCGTCCGCCGCCTTCGGCGCCGACGCGAGCCACTGCAGGTCTGTTGCGGGGTCGCCCACGGACAGGCCGTGCCAGTCGAGCAGTCCGGTCACCACGGGGACGCCGTCGATGTCCTCGAAGAGGAAGGAAGCCGCGCCGATGCCGCCCAGGACGACCGCCGACTCGAATCGCCACAGGTCGTCGGCACCCGTCGCACGGCGCCAGCGGCGGATGAGGTCTTCCGGAACCCGCCGCGTGCCCTCGACGCGGTCGATCACCCGCGTGGTCTCCTGACGTGCCTGCGCGGGCGTACGGATCGGCAGGCCTTCAGCGCGCACGATCGACACGGGAAGCGCGTGGAGCGCGGCGAGCGCCTCTCCGACCGACGTCGCCGCCCCGCGACCCGCCGGCAGATGCGCGGCGTCGACGCGGTAGCCGGGCAGGAACGAGACGACGATCGCGCGCGCCTCGCCGACACCGGTCTCGCCGAGCAGCTCGGGTGCGCGGAACGGCAGGAGCTCGCGCACGCCCGGCGTGAGCGCGCGCAGCGCGCGGGCCTCGGCGGCGAGCTCGCTCGCGGCATCCGGCTCGGCGGGGGCCCGCACGACGACCCGCCGGCCGTCTTCGAGATCGGCGACCGCGGTGTCGTAGCGACCGGCGGCGCCTTCGGTGAGCAGACCTGCCCCGACGACGCCTACCCGCGGAAGAGCCGAGGTCACCGACGCGGCTAGAGTGAGGGGTGAGCGTGCCATGTGCCCAGGGTAGGTCGCCCGGTGCCGGTCCGCCCTCGCGCCACGCCCTTGGCCGCCGACCAGCGCAGAGAGGTCCTCGATGACGGCGTCCCCTCGCCCGCAGCAGCCGCCGCTGGCCCGCGCCGCCCTCGATCGCGCGGGCGAGGAGCGCATGAATCCCGGCTTGCTCGACGAGAGCAGGGCGGATGCCGCGACCCGCGTCCTCGTGCTGCACGGCGACTCCGCGCCTCTCGACCACGGCGGTGCGGCCCTTCATTGGGTGACGCCCGACGAGGTTCCGGAGGGCGCGCAGTGGGCGTTCCTCGGTCGCGCCGACGAACCCGACGGGGGAGCGGCGGTGCTCGCCGCCGTCTTCCCGCGTGAGGCGGATGCGCCGCTCGACCCGCCCGCGGGCTGGGGGCCGCTGCGCGTCGTGGGCGGCGGGCTGTCGGCGTTCGACGCGGGCGCGTTCGTCGAGGCCCTGAGTCTCGGCCGATGGCTGCTCGAAGCGCCGCATTGCCCGGCGTGCGGCGCCCTCACGCTCGTGACGACGGCGGGGTGGGCGCGGTCGTGCCCGTCCTGCGGGCGCGAGCATTTTCCCCGCACGGATCCCGCCGTGATCGTCGCCGTCACGAGCGCGGCCGACCCCGACAGGCTGCTTCTCGGCTCGAACGCCCTGTGGGGAGCGAACCGCTTCTCGTGCTTCGCGGGGTTCGTCGAGGCGGGCGAGTCGCTCGAGGCCACCGTGCAGCGCGAGCTGCGCGAGGAGGCGGGCGTCGATGTCGTCGACCTGCGGTATCGCGGCTCGCAGGCGTGGCCGTATCCCCGCAGCCTCATGCTCGGGTTCCTCGCGACGGCGGCCGACGACGACGCGGCACGCCCCGACGGCGAGGAGATCGTCGAGGTGCGGTGGTTCCACCGCGACGAGATCGGCGAGGGACTGCGCGGCGAGAGCGACATCCTGCTGCCGGGGCCCGCGTCGATCGCGCACCGGCTCATCTCGGACTGGTACGCGGGACTCGCATGAGCGGCGGAGCACTCGCCGGTCTCGACGAGCGCCAGCTCGAGGCCGTCACGACTCTTCGAGGCCCCGTCGTGGTCCTCGCGGGTGCGGGCACGGGCAAGACCCGGGTCATCACGCACCGCATCGCGCACGGCGTCGACACGGGCGCGTACTCGCCGGGACGCGTCATGGCGGTGACGTTCACCGCGAAGGCGGCGGGCGAGATGCGCGGCCGACTGCGCGCGCTCGGGGTCGAGGGCGTGTCGGCTCGCACCTTCCACGCGGCCGCGCTCGCGCAGCTCAACTACTTCTGGCCGACGCTCGCCGGCGATCGGCCTCCGACGATCGTCGACAACAAGGTCCGACTGCTCGCGCACGCCGCCGACTCGATCGGACTCGATCTCGACGTCACGACGCTGCGCGACGTCGCGTCGGCCATCGAGTGGCGCAAGGTCACGATGCGCACGATCGACGAGTACGCCGCGGCGCGACCGGGCGGCGTCGGGCATCTCGACGTCTCGCGTGTCGCCGATCTTCAGCGCGCATACGAGAAGCTCAAGGACGAGCGTCGGCAACTCGACTTCGAGGACGTCCTCCTCGCGTGCGCGGGAATGCTCGAGGCCGAGCCGTCCGTCGTCAAGGCCGTCCGCGAGCAGTACCGGCACTTCACCGTCGACGAGTTCCAGGACGTTTCGCCCGTGCAGCACCATCTGCTCGAGCTGTGGCTGGGTGACCGCCGCGATGTGTGCGTCGTCGGTGACGCGAGTCAGACGATCTACTCGTTTGCGGGCGCCGACGCGCGCTTCCTCCTCGATTTCGAGCGTCGGCACGAGGGGACGAAGGTCGTGCGGCTCGAGACGAATTACCGGTCGGATGCCTCGATCCTTGCCGTCGCGAACCAGTTGATGCGCGGTCGCCCCGGCGCCCTCCACCTCGAAGCCTCAGGCGACGACGAGCCCGGCCCCACGCCGACCGTCACCGCGTACGAGGACGATGAGGACGAGGCGCGGGGCACGGCGGCCGCGATCTCGGCGCGGATCGCCGCGGGTGTGGATCCGCGCCGCATCGCTGTGCTGTACCGCTCCCACGCGCAGTCGGTCGAGATCTCGCGCGCGCTCGCAGACGCCGGCATCGCCGCCACGGTGCTCGGCGGCAAGCGATACTTCGACCTCCCCGAGGTGCGCCAAGCGATCATGGCGCTGCGCGGAGCATCCGTCGCCCCCACCGAGTCCGGCCTCGTCGACACGGTGCGCGACGTGCTGCGCTCGCTCGGGCTCACGGACGAGCCTCCCGAGGCGGGCGGCGCCCTGCGCGATGCGTGGGAGGCGCGTGCGGCGCTCCTGCGCCTCGCCGAAGAGGCGCCGGCCGGAACGAGCCTGCGCGCGTTCACCGACGATCTCCTCGCACGCGCGAAGTCTCACCACGAACCCGCGCTGCGTACCGTCACCCTGTCGACGCTGCACGCGGCCAAAGGCCTCGAGTGGGATCACGTGCATCTCATCGGGTTCGCGGAGGGTCTGCTGCCGATCGGGTACGCGACGACCTTCGAGCAGGTCGACGAGGAGCGCCGGCTCGCATACGTCGGCATCACGCGGGCCGCGCGAACGCTCGAGCTGTCGTGGTCTCGCGGCGGACGGGATCGGCGTCCGTCGCGGTTCCTGCAGGAGATCGGCACCCGCACTCTGCGTGAGGCACGTGCGACCGCAGCGACCGCAGGGGCGACCCGGCGTGCAGGATCACCGACGAGGACTCCGGCGAGGCGCTCGGCTCCGCGCTGACCCCGAGCAGCTGATCGAGCAGGCGGGCCGCGGTGAGCCCCGCCTCCCACGCCTCGGCGGGATCGACCGGGACGCTCCGCCGCCCCACGAGCTGTGCGGCGAGCTGCGGCCACGCCGGATCGGCGTCGCGCCGGTGCGCCGCGTCGCACGCCAGGCACGGCGTGACGCCGGGTACGACGACGGGTCCGATCTCGGTGCGCGAGCCCGAGAACACGATCGGCACGTGCACGGCGTCGGATCGCATGAGCGCGGCGGCGTCGCGCGGATGCACGACGTGATGCGCGAGCAGCGCGAACACCGCATCGTCGCCGGGTGCGGCATCCGCCGGCCTCCACGCCCGCTCGACCGCGAAGCGTCGGCTCGACGACATCGCCTGCACGGTGGCGTCGATCGTCTCGGGGGCGATGCCGACCGCGGCGACCACGACGAGCCGCCGCGGCGGCGGAGGCTCGTCGGCGAGCGCGGGGCGCAAGAGGTCGAGGAACTCCGTCGTCTCGTCCCGCGAGGCGCCGAGCGTCGTCGCGAGGCCTTCCAGCCCCGCTCGCGGCACGCCGCGCTCGAGCTCCGCGATCAGCCGCTCCTGCCACGGCAGCGGATGCTCGAGGGTCACGACGGCGTCGACGCCGAACTGCACGGTCGTCGCGTCGCGCCACAGGGGAGGATTCGCGGGGTGCAAGCGGATCATTCCCCGATGATGGCCGGGCACGGCATCCGTCGATCGGTTCTCCACAGCCGACTGTCGGTCCCAGCGACCGACTCGCGCTGGGGAGGAACGGATGCGTCTCCCGCCCGCTGCCGCAGGCTCAGATCGGGCGCCCGCCGGGGTGCTCGTCGTCGTCCTGCTCGTCGGCGTGGCCCGCAGCATCCGCCTCGCCCGGGGCCTCCGTCGATCCCGCACCGCTCTCGGCCTCGAGCAGCTCGGCGAGCGCGTCGTCGAACGCGTCCGGCGCGGGCGCCTCGCCGCGAGCACGCGCCTCGAGCCGCGCGATGAGCGCCGCCGGGTCGTCGATGTCCTCCGCGGTGGGCATGAGGTCGGGATAGTCCCACAGCGAGTCGCGCGCGGCCACTCCGACGGCATCCGTGACGGCCTGCCACATCGCCGCGGCCTCGCGCATGCGGCGGGGGCGCAGCTCGAGGCCGACGAGCGACCCGAGCGCCTGCTCGGCCGGACCGCCCACCGCGCGGCGACGGCGCACCGCCTCGGCGATGCGCGGCGCGGACGGAAGGCGCGACGTCGCCGCGGCGGTCACGACATCGACCCAGCCCTCGATCGTCGCGAGGAGGTTCTCGAGTCGCCGCAGCGCCTCGACCTGCGTCTCGGAGCGCGTCGGCAGCAGCGCACCGCTCTCGATCGCGTTGCGCAGCTCTTCGGGCTCGGACGGGTCGAACCGCGACGCGAGCTCTTCGAGCGCGCTCGTGTCGACGTGGATGCCGCGGGCGTACTCGGTCACCTGCGAGATGACGTGCAGTCGCAGCCAGCGCGCGTGCCGGAAGAGCCGCGCGTGCGCGAGCTCGCGCGCCGCGAGGTAGAGCGCGAGTTGATCGTCGGGGATCTCGAGGTCGCGTCCGAAGTCCGCGAAGTTCTGGGGGAGGATCGCCGCTTCCCCGTCGGGCATGAGCGGGATGCCGACGTCGCCGCCCGACACGACCTCCTTCGAGAGGCTGCCGACGACGTGCCCCAACTGCGTCGCGAACAACGACCCGCCGACCGTGCGCATGATGCGCCCCGCGCCCTGCACGAGGCCCTGCATGTCTTCGGGCGCCTGGTCGCGCAGCGCGGCGGTCAGCGCATCGGCGATGCTCGTCGCGACCGGCTCGGCGAGCTCCTGCCACACGGGGAGCGTCGCTTCGACCCAGCCACCGCGCGTGATCGGCTGCGGCGGCTTCGCGAGTTCCGAGATCGTCGTCGCCTCGCCCAGCCACAGGTTCGCGAGCGCGAACGCCTGGTCGAGGTCGGCGCGCTGGCCCTGCGTGATCGCGAGGCCGTCCTGGTTCGCGATGTGCAGCGCCTGACGACGCGTGAGATCCCACGAGATCGACCCGTCGCCGGCGAAGGCGTCCTGCAGGTGGCGCATGACGGTCTGCATCATCGCGGGGTCGATCTGCATGCCGGACAGGCGCGACAGCTGATCGGGATCGATCTCGCCCGCGCCGCCGAACAGCTGTCGGATCATCTCGCGGAACTCGTCTTCGGGGCTGCGTTCGTCGTCTGCCACTTCAGCCGCCTTTCAGCAGGGTCATCGCGTTGCGCTCTACGCTAGTCGCACCCCTTCGTCGCATAGCCCGGCAGCGATCCCTCGCCTTACGCCGGTCGCGAACGACCGAGTGAGAAAGACCCCCGTGGCCCTGTTCGACGAGAACGTGAAGATCTCTCCCGCGCCCCGCCGCCGCCTGACCCCCGCCGTGGTCGCGGGATCGTGGGCACTCGCCATCGCGTTGGCGGCGCTGCTGGTGATCACCTTCCTGCCGACCTCATACGTCATCCAGCAGCCGGGGCCCGTGTACAACACGCTCGGCACGGCGCAGTCGTCCGACGGCACCGAGGTGCCGCTCATCTCGATCGAGGGCGCAGAGACGTACCCGACGGCGGGGGCGCTCGACCTGCTGACGGTCCAGGTCGTGGGCAACCGCGAGCGCACGCCGTCGTGGTTCGAGCTCGCGATCGCATGGTTCCAGCCGAGCCGCGCGGTGCTCCCGATCGATGCGATCTTCCCCGAGGGGCAGACGTCCGAGGAGCGCAACGAGCAGAGCGCCGCCCTCATGGTCGACTCGCAGAAAGAGGCCACGGCCGCCGCCCTGAACGAGCTCGGGCTCGACGTCGGGCACAAGCTCACCGTGCACTCGATCATCGAGGACTCGGCCGCCGAGGGCGTGCTCGAGGCGGGTGACGTGATCCTCGAGGCGAACGGGCAGGAGGCGTCGGATGCCACGGCCCTCCGCGAGATCATCAACGAAGGCGACGGCGCGCCCGTCGAGCTCGCGATCGTGCGCGACGGCGAGGAGCGGACGGTCACGATCACCCCGCGCGAGACCGAGGTCGAGGGCGAGACGACGTGGCTCATCGGCGTCACCCTCACGAACGACTACGACTTCCCGATCGACGTCACGATCCAGCTCAACAACGTGGGCGGCCCGAGCGCGGGCATGATGTTCGCCCTCGGCATCATCGACTCCCTCACACCCGGTGAGCTCAACGGCGGCGAGAACGTCGCGGGCACCGGCACGATCGACGCGGCCGGCGAGGTCGGGCCGATCGGCGGCATCCGTCAGAAGATGTGGGGAGCGGTCGACGCCGGCGCCGACTGGTTCCTCGCTCCCGAGGCGAATTGCGACGAGGTCGTCGGCCATGTGCCGGACGGGCTGCACGTCTTCGCGGTCGAGGATCTCGACGACGCTCTGGCGGCACTCGACGCCGTGCGCGAGGGCGGCGACGTCCACGCGCTGCCCACCTGCACGGTCGGCTGACGGGGCAAGCCTCTTAAGCGGGCGCTGAACGTTGCCTGCGGGTTCCGCCGTCGCGTCGGCGCCCGCACCGCGCGCCCGCCTAGGATGAAAAGGTGACCACGACCTCTGCGCCGAACAGGGCCACACCTTCCCGCTCCCGACGGGTCATCGCCATCACGCTCGCCATCATCGCCGCGCTCGTGGTGGGCTTCTTCGTGTTCGCGAACCTCTACGCCGACTGGCTCTGGTACGACCAGCTCGGCTACGAGGGCGTGCTGCTGACCCAGTGGATCGCTCGCGTCGTCATGTTCGCGATCGGATTCCTCGGCATGGCGATCCCCGTGTGGGGCGCGATCCAGCTCGCCTACCGCCTGCGTCCCGTGTACGCGCGGCTGAGCTCGCAGCTCGACCGCTACCAGGAGGTCGTCGAGCCGCTGCGTCGCCTCGCCATGTGGGGGATCCCGATCTTCTTCGGCTTCTTCGCCGGATTCGCGGCCTCGGCGCAGTGGGAGACCACGTGGCTGTGGTTCAACGGCCTCGCGACCGCCACCGTCGACCCCGAGTTCGGCCTCGACACGGGCTTCTACCTGTTCGCGATGCCGTTCTACAGCGCAGTGCTCGGCTTCGTGTCCGCCGTGCTGCTCGTGTGCCTGCTCGTGACCGCCCTCGTGTCGTACCTGTACGGCTCGGTGCGCATCGGCCAGCGCGAGCTGCGCATTTCGAAGGCCGCGCGCATCCAGCTCGCGGTGCTCGCGGGCCTGTACATCCTCGTGCAGGGCGCGAGCCTGTGGCTCGACCGCTACAAGACCCTCGTCGAGCCCGGCGCGCTCGGGCGCATCACGGGTGCCGGCTACACCGAGACGCAGGCGGTGATCCCGGGGCAGACGATCCTCGCGATCGTGGCCGCGCTCGTCGCGGTGCTCTTCTTCGTGACCGCCGTCATCGGCCGCTGGCGCTACCCGCTCATCGCGACGGGCCTGCTCATCGTGTCGGCCATCGTCGTCGGCGTCGGCTACCCGTGGGTGGTCAACACGTTCCAGGTGCGCCCGAACCAGCTCAGCCTCGATGGTCCGTACTACGAGCGCAACCTCGAGGGCACGAAAGCCGCGTACGGCATCGACACCCTCGAGAAGATGCCGTTCCAAGCCGAGACGGATGCCGAGGCCGGCCAGCTCCGCGAAGACGCCGAGACGACGGCGCAGATCCGCATCATGGACCCCGGCATCGTGAGCCCGGCGGTGCGGCAGCTCGAGCAGTACCGGTCGTACTACCAGTTCCAGGACCCGCTCGACGTCGACCGCTACATGATCGACGGCAAGTCGCAGGACACGATCGTCTCGGTGCGCGAGCTCAACATGAACCAGCTCGGCGCGGCCGCGTCGTCCTGGGAGTCGACGTCGCTCATCTACACGCACGGCTACGGCATCGTCGCGGCAGCCGGCAACGAGCGCACGACCGACGGCGAGCCCGTGTTCCTGGAGCGAGGGATCCCGTCGTCGGGTTTCCTCACCGAGCAGGAGGGCTTCCAGCCACGCGTCTACTTCGGCGAGTTCTCGCCGACGTATTCGATCGTGGGTGCGCCCGAGGGTACCGAGCCCGTCGAGCTCGACTACCCGCGCGGAACCGACGAGGGGTCCAATGAGACCCGCACGACGTTCGAGGGCGACGGCGGTCCGAGCATCGGCAACGTCTTCAACCGCCTGATCTACGCGCTCAAGTTCCAGTCCGAGCAGATCCTCTTCTCCGACGGCGTCAACGAGGAGTCGCAGATCCTCTACGACCGCGACCCGCTCACGCGTGTGCGCAAGGCGGCGCCGTACCTCGAGCTCGACAGCGACCCGTACCCGAGCGTCGTGGACGGCCGGATCGTGTGGATCGTCGACGGCTACACGCTGAGCGACAAGTACCCGTACTCCACGCAGGTCAGCCTGCAGCAGGCGATCGCCGACTCGAACAACACGGCGCCGCGCTTCTCTCTCGACGACATCAACTACATCCGCAACTCGGTGAAGGCCACCGTCGACGCGTACGACGGCTCGGTCACGCTCTACGCGTGGGACGAGGAGGACCCGATCCTCCAGGCGTGGCAGAAGATCTACCCGTCGACGGTGAAGTCCATCGACGAGATGTCGGCCGAGCTCATGAGCCACGTGCGGTACCCGACCGACCTGTTCAAGGTGCAGCGCGCCATGATCGGCGTGTACCACGTCGACGACGCCCGCTCGTTCTACAACCAGGACAACCGCTGGCAGACGCCGAACGACCCGCAGAACGATCAGCGTCTGCAGCCGCCGTACTACCTGACGATGCAGATGCCGGGCCAGGGGGCGCCGTCGTTCTCGATGTTCACGACCTTCATCCCGTCGTCCGAAGGCGCCGCACGCAACGTCCTGATGGGCTATCTCGCCGTCGACTCGGATGCGGGCAACGAGGCCGGTGTGAAGTCCGAGGACTACGGCAAGCTGCGCATGCTCGAGATCGCGGCCGACACGCCGGTTCCCGGACCCGGCCAGGTGCAGAACACGTTCGACTCCGATCCGACGATCGCCGATCAGGTCAACGTGCTCCAGCTCGGTTCGTCCGAGGTGCGCAACGGCAACCTGCTGACCCTGCCCGTCGGCGGCGGGCTGCTGTACGTCCAGCCCGTGTTCGTGCAGTCGACCGGTGGCACGCAGCTCCCGCTGTTGCAGAAGGTGCTCGTCTCGTTCGGCACCGACGTCGCGTTCGAAGACACGCTGCAGGAGGCGCTCGACGCCTTGTTCGGCGGCGAATCGGGAGCCTCGACCGGTGACGCGGACGTGACGCCGACGCCCGGTCCGACGCCGACCCCCGAGCCCACGCCGACGCCCGACCCGGGCGAGACGGCCGAGCCGACTCCGCCGGCCGACGAGTACGAGGCCGCGCTGCAGGAGGCGCGCCAGGCGCTTCTCGACCGCGAGGCGGCTCTGCAGCGGGGCGACTGGGCCGCGTTCGGCGAGGCCGACGACCGGCTGACCGAAGCGGTCGAGAAGCTCATCGAGCTGGGCGGCTGACCTCGTCCACCTCGGCGTGACCCCGGGCGGCCGCCCGGCGCTTCACGCCGAGGTGAGCAGCCACCACCAGATCAGCAGGAGCGTCACGGCGAAGCCCGTGAGCTGATTGAGCCACAGGAAGCGGCGCCACCCGCGCACGGCGTCGTGGGCCGTCGCATCCGTCACCGCCCGGAACGGCCACACGGTCAGGATGTACGGCAGGGCGAGCACGGCCGCGAGCGGACCGGGCCAGGCGGTCGCGAGCATCGCGAGACCGGATGCCGCGTAGCACGCGAGCGCGAAGCGCACGGTCCACCGGGCGCCCTGCTGTGTCGCGATGGAGCGGATGCCGGCCGCGCGGTCGGCCGCGACGTCCTGCACCGCCCCGAACGCGTGCGACGCGACGCCCCACAGCGCGAACGCGAGGATGACGGCCCCGAGCTCCCACGTCCACGAGGCGCCCGCGAGCACGAGGCCGTACACGGCGGGCGAGAAGAAGTGGATGCTGCTGCACACGGAGTCCGCGAAGGGCACCTCCTTGAGCCGGAGCGGGGGAGCGCTGTACGCGACGACGAAGAACAGGCTCGCGGCCAGCACGAGCCACGACCACGGCGCTCCCACGACGACGAGGAACACGACGAAGGGCACGCACACCAGGCCCGCCGTCCAGAGCGTCGCCCGGTGGAGCCGCACGTTGAGCACGGCGCCGTGCGCGCCGCCTTTGCGCGGATTGCGCAGGTCGGACTCGTAGTCGAACACGTCGTTGATCCCGTACATCGCGAGGTTGTACGGGATGAGGAAGAACACGGTGCCCACGATGAGCGCCACGTCGATCTCGCGGGTCGTGAGCAGGTACGCCGCCGCGAACGGGTACGCGGTGTTGACCCAGCTCACGGGTCGTGATGCGATCACCAGCTGGCGGAGGGCGGATGCCGCGCCCACGCGTCCGTCGAGGCTCATGCGCGCCCCTCGTGTCGCCGCGTGAGCGTGTAGACCGCCGGCACGAGGAAGGCCGCGGCGAGCGGGTAGGCGAAGTCCTCGATCGGGGCGAGCCCGACGCGCAGTCCGCTCAGGTGCTCGTCCGGATACGAGTAGAGCCCCACGCCGATCATCACGTTGTCGAAGACGGCGGTCAGCGCGAGGAGCACGATCGCGGCGATTCCGGATGCGGCCATGCGTCGCCCGAAGCCCGATCGGCGTGCCGTCGCGAGGGTGGCTGCCGCCGCGACGACGAGGAAGGGGAGCGAGATCAGCAAGTAGGTCATCGCCCGCCCGCCTCTCCTGTCGCACCGTCCCAGCCCTCGTGGTCCCTCGACCGCCGCTCGAGAAGCCGTCGCCCACCCGCCCACGTCACGATCGACAGATAGCACAGGAACGCGAGGAAGACCGGCTCCTCCACGGGGAGGTGCGGTGCGAGGTCGATGCCGAGGTAGAGGGGACTGTCGCCCTTCACGAACACGCCGGTCGCGATCCCCACGAGGTCCCACGCGATGAAGAACACCGTGCCGACGGCGACCGCGATGAGGGTGCGGGCACGCGCGCGCCACGCCGCCAGCCGGAATCGTGCGTCGAGCGCGACGATCGCGGCTGCCGACACGAGGATCGCGAGCAGGTAGGCACCCGGCATCCGTCACGCCTCCACGGGAGCGGGCTCGGCGAGGGGTCCCGGCGAGCGGTCGCCTCGCAGGCCCTTGACGACGAGCTCGGCCGAGATGAGACACATCGGCACGCCGATGCCCGGCAGCACCGACGCGCCCGCGTACGCGAGGCCCGACACCTTGCGCGAGGTCGTCCGTGGGCGGAAGACGGCACTCTGACGCAGGATGTGCGCGAGGCCGAGCGCGTTGCCGCGCCACGCACCGTACTCCATGGCGAAGTCGCCGGGTGCGATCGTGCGGCGCACGACGATGCGGTCGGCGAGGTCGCCGATGCCGCACCACGACGCGATCTGCGCGATCACCCGATCGGCGGCGACCTCGATCGCCCGGTCGCCGGCGCCGTCGACGCCCCCGCGTCCGAGCGCGGGCTCGGCGGGGACGGGCACGAGCACGAAGAGGTTCTCGTGGCCCGGGGGAGCGACCGACGGGTCGGTGGCACTCGGCCGGCACACGTACAGCGACGCAGGATCCGGGATGCGTGCCGTTCCGCCGAACACGTCGGCGAAGTTCGCGCGCCAATCGTCCGTGAACACGAGCGTGTGGTGCGCGAGCTGCGGCAGCTCTCCCTCGACGCCGAGCAGCAGCAGGAGCGCGCCCGGGCTGGGCGTGCGCTTGGTCCACCACTGCTCGGGGTAGCTCTGCAGGCTCGGCGGAAGCAGCTCGGTCTCGGTGCGGTGCAGGTCGGCGGTCGAGACGACGAGGTCGGCGTCGAGCCGGCGACCGTCGGCGAGGCGCACGCCGGTGGCCGCGGCATCCGTCGTCGTGATGTGCGCCACGCGCGCGCCCGTCTCGATGACGGCACCGCGCTCGGTCGCGAGGCGCTCGAGCGCCCGGACGACCTCTCCGAACCCGCCGCGCGGGTAGAGCACGCCGTCGGCGAGGTCGAGGTGGCTCATGAGGTGGTACAGGCTCGGCGCCGAGTACGGCGACGTGCCGAGGAAGACCGCAGGGTAGCCGAGGATCTGCCGAAGACGCGGATGCTCGAACCGTCGTTCCACGTGATCCGCGAGGCTGCGGGTGAGCAGGGGCGCCAGCCGCGGCAGGCGTTTGAGCAGTGCCGGGTCGCGCAGGCCGGTGGTCGTGGAGTACGTGTCGTACAGGAAGCGCGAGACGGCGAGCTCGTACGCGTCGGCGGCCGAGTCGAGGTAGGCGTCGAGGGCGGCGCCCGCGCCCGGCTCGAGGCTCTCGAAGAGCGCCGTGGATGCGTCTCTGCCCGAGACGACGTCGATCGGATCGCCTGTGCCGGGCGGACCGTACACGCGGTACGCGGGGTCGAGCCGCACGAGGTCGAGCCGCTCGGCGGCTGACGTGCCGAGCAGGCGGAAGAAGTGCTCGAAGACCTCCGGCATGAGGTACCAGCTCGGGCCGGTGTCGAACACGAAGCCGTCGCGCTCCCATGTGCCGGCGCGGCCGCCGATCTCGTCCCGCGCTTCGAGCACCGTGACGTCCCAGCCCTCGGCGCCGAGGAGTGCCGCCGTCGCGAGACCTGCGACCCCGGCACCGATCACGATCGCCGGGCGGTGCGCGCCTTCGGCGGGCGGGGTCACGCGCGGACCGTCCGAGGAGCGAACCCCAGCCACGCGCGTGCCGCGAGTGTCGCCTTCACGGGATCGGGTACACGCACGCGTCCTTCGCCGTCGGGATGGCGCCGAAGTCGCGCCGACAGCGCGGCGAAGAGATCGTGCGCGGCGGTGACCGCCCGGCGGCAGTCGGCGGGAAGACTGGGGATGACGGCGGCAGCCGCAGTGAGGTCGGCGTCGATGCGGTCGAGCACATCGCTGCGCGAGCCGCGCGCACCGAGGTAGTCCCGCCCGAGCGCACCGGCGTCGTGGTCGAGATCCCGCAGGAAGTTCAGCTCCTGGAACGCCGCACCGAGGCGCCGAGCGCCGTCGCACAGCTCGGGATCGGGATCGACCGGATGCGCCCGACCCGCGTTCACGAACACGTGCAGGCACATGAGCCCGACGACCTCCGCCGAGCCGTAGACGTACGCGTCGTGCGACGCCGCGTCGTGCTGCGCCGTCTCGAGGTCGGTGCGCATCGAGGCGAAGAAGGGGCGCACGAGCGCGCCGTCGATGCCAGTCTCGCGCGCGGTCGCGGCGAAGGCGTGCACGACGAGGTTGGCGCTGAAGCCACGCTCGATCGCCGCGAGCGTCTCGGTCTCGAGGTCGTCCAGCACGCGGCGCTGCATCTCGACGTCGAGGCCCGCTGCGGCCGCCGGGCCGTCGACGACCTCGTCGGCGACGCGCACGAGCGCGTACACGTTGCGCACGTGCGGTCGCGGGCGCGCCCCGAGCAGGCGGCACGCGAGCGCGAACGACGTGGAGTAGGCGGAGATGACGGCGGCGGAGGCATCCGTCGCCGTCTGGTCGTACAGGTCGAGGCCCGTGGGCACGGCGCGGTCGCGGGTCACGGGATACGCTCCCGGATCGCCACGGAGAGGGACTCGATGAGCGCGGATGCCTCGTGCGGAAGCACTCCGGCGGCCCGGGCCGCATCGGCGACCGTCTCGTCGACGAGCGCGGCCACCCTCGTGCGGGCGCCGCTAGCCTCGAGGGCGCGCTGCGCCTCCCGGACCGCCACGGGACCTGTGTGCGCGACGGCGATCGCGTCGCTCACGCGCTCCCACTCGCGCGTGCCGCGCGCGAGGGCGACCACCGGCGTGCGCTTGGCTTCGCGCAGGTCGACGCCCGAGTCGCGACCGGTCTGCGCCGGCGTGCCGAACGTGCCGATGAGGTCGTCGACGAGCTGGAACGCGAGTCCGAGGCATCCGCCCGCCACGCCGACGGCGTCGAGTGCGCTCGATGGGGCTCCCGCGAGCACCGCACCCGCCTGCAGGGGTGCGCGGAACGAGTACACCGCCGTCTTGTTGAACGTCGCATCGAGGATCGAGTTCGTGTCGGGGCAGTCGGCCGACACCGCGTGCTCGACATCGGCGAGCTCGCCCGCCGCGGACACGTACACGGCGTCGTCGTAGAGCGCGAAGAGGCGCTCGCGTGCGACGGCGTCGACGTCGGCGGTCGCGATGAGTCGGGACGCCTCGTGCAGCAGCAGGTCGCCCGCGAGGATCGCGGCGGCGTCGCCGAGGGCTTCCTGGCCTTCGGCATCCGCCCCCCGCGCACCGGCGACGAGGCGGAACTCACCTGACACGTTCGGGACGCCCCTGCGCAGCGTGTCGTGGTCGATGACGTCGTCGTGCACGACGAATGCGGTGTGCAGCAGTTCGAAGGCGGCGGCGACGGGGAAGACCGCGGGCGTTTCGTCGGCGCGGCCGCCGAAGGCGGCGAACGATGCGGTGACGAGCGCGGGGCGCAGCCGCTTGCCGCCGGATGCCGCGCGGCCGATCGCGTCTGCGAGGCGTGCGAACCCGCCGCCCAACGGCTGTGCACGAGTGCGGATGCGCGCGAGCGCGGCGGCGATCGCCTCGTCGGTGCGGGTGTCGGTGGCGATCATGACGCGCGGGCGACCGCGGGCACCTGCTCGGGGACCGGGCCGAAGAGGTGAAGCTGCTGAGCCTGGAGCACGAGCCACGGGCTGAACGCCCACGGCGTCGCGGCGAGCGACGCGGCGAGGTCGGCGGGGTCGACCCAGCGTGTCTCGCTCACCTCGCGCGGGTTGGGCTCGGGCTCGTCGTCGGTGTATGCCAGGTACACGGGGCACACCTCGTGCTCGACGATGCCGTTCGCGTCGGTCGCACGGTAGCGGAAGAGGGGGAGCGCGAGCTCCAGGTCGGTGATCGTGATTCCGAGCTCGTGCTCGGCACGCCGGTGCACCGCGGTGACGACCGGCTCAGCCGGCCGCGGATGGCCGCAGAACGAGTTGCTCCACACGCCCGGCCACGTGGTCTTCCCGAGAGCGCGGCGGGTCACGAGCACCTGGCCCGCGGAGTTTCTGACGTGGCAGGAGAACGCCAGGTGCAAGGCTGTATCGGTGCCGTGAACGCTCGACTTGGGCGCCGTCCCGATCGCCTCTCCCGCGTCGTCCAACAGCACGACGAGGTCGTGTTCGGTCATGCCGGTCCCCCGATCGGCTCGTTAAATTGCTAGTTTATCTAGTGAATGGTTTCGCCGATGATACAGGCGAGTGTAAGGAGTGTCCACATGTCCTATCCCGGGCTTGCCGAAAGCGGCCGCGAGCGCTACGTCATGGAGATGCTCCAGGCGCTCCGGGCTTTCAGCGATGCGATGGACCGGATGCATGGCGGCATGAAGGGCGACATGGACATGAACGCCACCGACCTCGCCGCCATGCGCATGATGATCATGCGGGAGCAGCGCGGCGAGACGGTCAGCCCGCACGACGTCGCCCGTCACCTGCGGATCACCACGGCCTCGACCACGAAGCTCCTGGACCGGCTCGAAGCCGCCGGGCACATCGAGCGTCAGCCGCATCCGCGAGACCGCCGTGCGCGCGTCGTCGTGCTGACGGACACGTCGCGGCAGGAGTTCTATCGCCACTTCGGCGAGCGCCTCCGCGGCATGCGCGGCATCGCGGATCGCTACACCGACGAGGAGCTCCAGCTCGTGACGCGGTTCCTCGGCGACATCAGCACGGTGCTCGACCCGGAGCAGTAGAGGGGTACACGAAGAAGGCGCCCCCCTGATGGGGACGCCTTCTTCTTTTCGTTGCGGGGACAGGATTTGAACCTGCGACCTCTGGGTTATGAGCCCAGCGAGCTACCGAGCTGCTCCACCCCGCGGCACGAGAATCAAGCCTAGCACGGGTTTCGACGTGCTCAGACCGCGGTTGCCCCTTTCGCTCCCCGGGCGGGAGGATGGACCCATGGTTTCCGCCCGCGGAGTCGGCTATGACGACGTCGACGACGGCCGCAACGAGACGCCCACCGAGCGCGCCGACCGCAACTGGAACGAAGTGCTGCAGGAGCTCCGCGTCCTCCAGACCGGCACGCAGATCCTCACGGGTTTCCTCCTCGCGCTCGCGTTCCAGCCCGGGTTCGCGGAACTCAACGACGGTCAGCGGCTGCTGTACCTCACGCTCGTGGTGCTCGCCGCACTCACCGCGATCGTCGCCCTCGCCCCGGTCGCGCTCCACCGCGTGCTCTTCCGCCGCATGGCCAAGCCCCGCGTCGTCGCGTACGGGCATGCCGCGCTCGTGACCTCGCTCGTCACGGTGTCGCTCGTGCTGGTCGGCGTGGTCGCGTTCGTGTTCGACTTCGTCGTGTCGGACGCCGCCGCGGTCGTCGCATCCGTCGCCCTCGGAATCGTCATCGTCGTCCTGTGGGTGATCGCGCCGGTCGTCATCCGCAAGCGCCATTCGGAGAGGGTGAGCCGATGACCGTCGCCGTGCCCGTGGCCGTCGCCCAGTTCGCGCCGACGGCGGATGCCGCGGCCAACCTCGACCTCATCGACGACCTCGTTGCGACGGCGTCCTCGCGCGGCGCGCGGGTCGTCGTGTTCCCGGAGTACTCGAGTTACTTCATCGACCCGTTCGACGAGTCGCTCGCCGCGAACGCGCAGGAGATCGACGGCCCGTTCACGCGAGCGCTCACGGCGTTCGCGTCGACCTACGCCGTCACGATCGTCGCGGGACTGCTCGAGCGGGCGGCCGACGAGCGGCGCGTGCGCAACGCGGTCGTCGCGGTCGACGAGTCGGGCGTGGTGGCGCGCTACCGCAAGCTGCACCTCTACGACGCGTTCGGGCAGCGCGAGTCGGACTGGGTCGAGCCGGGCGAGCTCGGTGCGCCTGAGACGTTCGAGGTCGACGGCATGCGGTTCGGACTCATGACGTGCTACGACCTGCGCTTCCCCGAAGTCGGGCGGATGCTGGCGGATGCCGGCGTGCACGCGATCCTCGTGCCGGCCGAGTGGGTGCGCGGGCCGCTCAAGGAGCACCACTGGCGCACCCTCCTGCACGCGCGGGCGATCGAGAACACGCTGTACGTCGCCGCGGCCGACCACCCGCCGCCGCTGGGTGTCGGCAACTCGATGATCGTCGACCCGCAGGGCGTCGAGATCGCCGCCGTCGGCACGGGCACCGATGTGGCGCTCGCGCACCTCGATGTCGACGCCGTGGAACGCGTGCGCCGTGTGAACCCGTCGCTGCGACTGCGACGCCTGCGCGTCGTGCCGCGGGACTGAGCGCTCGGCGTCAGGCGCGGAGCGACGCGAGGGAGGCCAGGCGCGACGCCGCCTCCTCGAGCACGTCGAAGCGCTTGCACGCCGCGAACCGCACGAGGGTCGCATAGTGGCCGCGGTGCTCCGAGGTCGCGAACGCGGTCAGCGGGATCGCGACCACGCCCGCGCGCTCGGGCAGGCGCCGGCAGAACTCGTCCGCGTCGGTCGCGCCGAGGGGCGCGGCATCCGCCACCGTGAAATACGACCCGGCAGGCGTCCGCACCGCGAATCCGGCTGCGCGCAATCCCTCGCCCAGCAGGTCGCGCTTCGCGCGGAGGGTGTCGGCGATGCCCGTGAAGAACTCGTCGGGCAGGCCGAGCCCCAGCGCGATCGCGGGCTGGAAGGGCGCTCCGTTGACGTACGTGAGGAATTGCTTGACGGCGAGCACGGCGTCGACCAGATCGGAGGGGCCGGTCGCCCACCCGATCTTCCAACCGGTCGTGGAGAACGTCTTGCCGCCCGACGAGATCGTGAGCGTGCGCTCCCACGCGCCCGGCAGCGTCGCGATGGGCACGTGCGGGGCGTCGAAGACGAGGTGCTCGTAGACCTCGTCGGTGACGATGATCGCGTCATGACGCTCGGCGAGGCGCACGATCTCGGCACGCACGTCGGCCGACAAGACCGCGCCCGTCGGGTTGTGCGGGTCGTTCACGAGGATGACGCGCGTCCGGTCGGTCACCGCTCGTGCGAGCTCGTCGAGGTCGGGCTGGAACTCCTCGCCCCGCAACGGCACCGTCACGAGCCGTGCACCCGCGAGCGCGACGCACGCGGCGTACGAGTCGTAGTACGGCTCGAACACGACGACCTCGTCGTCGGGTCCGTCGGTGAGCGCAAGGAGGGCCGCCGCGATCGCCTCGGTCGCTCCCGCCGTGACGAGCACGTCGCGGTCGGGGTCGAGCTCGAGTCCGTAGAAGCGCTTCTGGTGCTGTGCGACAGCCTGGAGGAGAGACCGGATGCCGCGACCCGGGGGGTACTGGTTGACGCCGTTCGCGATCGCCTCGCGTGCCGCCTCGAGCACTTCGGCGGGCCCGTCCTCGTCGGGGAAGCCCTGACCGAGGTTGATCGCGCCCGTGTGCGCCGCGAGGGCGCTCATCTCGGCGAAGATCGTGGGGCGCGCGGTGCCGTCGGCGTCGACGAGCCCCGCGCCCCGGGCAGTGCGGAGCCAGGCGCCGGGAATCTGTCGCATTCCTCAGACGCTACCCTTCTCGAGGCCGTCTTTCCCGGCGCGCACAGAGGATCACATAGGCGTGTCCGGGCGCCGACATAAGAAACGCACAGCATCGCGCGTCACGCTGTATCAGGCTTTCACGAAGGAGCATCGAATGAGCGACATCGACGAGGGACGCCAGAGCGACCAGAACCCCACCGCGGGTACGCCTGCGGCCGAGTCCGCGCAGCCTGTGACCGACCCCGCGCAGCCGGCGACCGAGACCGCGCCCGCGGCAGCGTCCCCGAAGACCCCGGCCGAGCCCGCGGCTCAGGCCCCCGAGACCACGACGGACGCCCCCCGGTCCGCAACGCCCCCGGTCCCCCCGGCACCGCCCGCGCAGCCCCAGCGGCCCGCGTGGCAACCGCCGGCCGGCGGCGCGCAGCACCCGGGCGCCCCGTACGGCGCGCAGCAGGGCCAGTACGGTCGTCCCGCGCAGCCCGGACAGCCCGCGACGGGTGCGTTCGCGCGACCGCCGCACCCGCAGGCGTACGCCGGGCAGCCGTATCCGGGCCAGGGCGCGCACCCCGGCCAGCAGGCATACCCGACATACCCGGTCGGCCACGCGTCGAACCCCGGCACGTCCTCGAACCCGACGATTCCACTCGGGCCCTCGAGCGGCGCATCCGGCCCGTCGACGCACACAGGCGCGACCAAGACGACGCGCACCGAGAAGAAGGGAGCGGGGCGCACGGTCGCCGCGGCGGTCGTCGCAGCCGCCCTCGTCGGCGGCGCGGCGGGCATCGGCGGCGCGTGGGCAGGCGCGAACTGGTTCGCGCCGTCGCCGACGGTCGCGGCATCCGGTCCGTCGACGGTGACCGTCAACGACCCCGACTCGGTCAACCAGACCACCGCGATCGCGGCGAAGGTCGTGCCGAGCGTCGTGACGATCTCCGCCTCGAGCAATGCGGGCGGAGGCACCGGTTCCGGCGTCATCATCTCGGAGGACGGCTACGTCATCACGAACACGCACGTCGTGACACTCGACGGCGCGACGAACGACGCCGACATCCGCGTCACGACTTCGGACGGCCGCGTGTACGACGCCGAAGTGGTCGGCACCGACCCGACCTACGACCTCGCGGTCATCAAGCTGCAGGACGCGTCGGGCCTGACCCCGATCGAGTTCGCCGACTCGTCGAAGCTCAACGTCGGTGACGAGACGGTCGCCGTGGGTGCGCCCCTCGGCCTGTCGAACACGGTCACGACGGGCATCGTGAGCGCGCTCAACCGCTCGATCCAGATCGCCTCGGCCGCGGTGCCCGAGCTCGAAGGCGACGACGACTCGGGCCGCCCGACGCCGCGCGACGGCGAGGGGCCGTTCCAGTTCGACTTCGGTGAGGGTCCGCGCCAGAACGCCCCGTCGGCGACCATCTCGATCGCGGTCATCCAGACCGACGCGGCGATCAACCCCGGCAACTCGGGCGGCGCACTCGTCGACTCCGAGGGCAAGCTCATCGGCATCAACGTCGCGATCGCGACCGCCGGCGGCGCGCAGACCGAGGGCTCCGGCTCGATCGGCGTCGGCTTCGCGATCCCGTCCGACATCGCCCAGCGCGTCGCCGACGAGATCATCGAGAACGGCGAGGCGACGCACGGCCTGCTCGGCGCGAGCGTCCAGTCCGCGGCCTTCGTCGAGGACTCGACGATCACGGGCGCCTACATCGCCGAGATCGTTCCCGGCGGCGCGGCCGACGAGGCCGGGCTGCGCGTGGGGGACATCGTCACCGAGTTCAACGGCGTCCCGATCACCGACTCGGTCGACCTGACCGCGCAGGTTCGCGCGGCGGCAGGCGGGAGCGATGCGACGCTCACGTACGTGCGCGACGGCGAGTCGCACACCATCGACGTGACACTCGGCACGCTCGAGCCCTGATCATCCCAGGGCTCCGGACGCCACCCCGCGATAGGCTCGCGGGGTGGCGTCCTTCTCGTTCGGCGCGGGGAACGCGCGCAAGCTCGCGAGCATCCCGCTGTACGCCGCCGGACGCCTCGCCACGTTCGTGATCCCGCGCTCGCGCGACGAGTGGGTCTTCGGCTGCGCCGTCGGCATCGCCGACGGGGCTCTGGAACTGTGGAACGTCGCCGCCGAGCGCGGCGCATCGGCGGTGTGGCTGGTCGCGAACGAGCGAGAAGAGGCGGATGCTGCGGCCCGCGGCATCCGGACCGTCCGCAAGTCCTCCGTGCGGGGCTTCTGGCGCAGCGCTCGCGCCCGCGTCGTCGTGGTGACCCACGGGTTCGGCGACGTCAACCGCTACGCCGTGTCGGGCGCGTTCGTGGTGCAGCTGTGGCACGGGATCCCGCTCAAGCGGATCGGGCTCGACTCGCCCGAGACGGTGCGACCGCCGGCCGGGCTGCCCCGGCCCGTGGGCGCCCTCGTGCGACGCGGTCTCGCGGCGATGTACCGCGCGGCAGCGCGGCGCATCGATGTGCTGCCGGCCGCTTCGCACCTCGTGCGCGGGCGGCTCGAGTCGGCGTTCGGCCTGCCGGACGAGCGCGTACCCGTCACGGGCGAGCCCCGCGTCGACGTGCTCTCGCGCGGCGACGCCGCCGAGCGGAGGCGAACCGCGCGGGAACGCATCGACGAGGCTGTGGGGCCGCTCGACGACGGGTCGCGTCTCGTGCTGTACGCGCCGACGTGGCGCGACGGTGAGCCGGATCCCGCGATCCCGCACCCCGGGCAGTGGCGAACGATCGTCGACGCGCTCGAGCGTCACGACGCCGTGCTGCTCGTGCGATCGCACCCGCTCGGGGCGGGGGAGTACGAACCGCCGTTCCCCACGGAGCGCGTCCGCCGCCTCGGCAGCGACGTCGTGCCCGACGTCACGCCGCTCCTGCCCGGGCTCGACGTGCTCGTGACGGACTATTCATCGCTCGCGTTCGACGCCTCGCTCGTGCCCCTGCCGACGCTGTTCCTCGCGCCCGACGTCGAGGCGTACGGGCGGCGCCGTGGCTTCTACGGCCGCTTCGCCGACGTTGCCGGCGACGATTGGGGCGCCGACTGGGAGGGACTCGTCGCGCAGCTCGACGCGGTGCTGGGCGACGACGCCGTGCGCCGCGAGCGCGTCGCCCGGGCGCGGCGGCTGAGCGAGCGCGTCCACGCGTTCCGCGACGGCGGCAACACCGAGAGGGTGTACCGTGCGATCGAGACGGGGCTCGCGCGACGCGGCGCGCCCGGCTGGGGCGGATCGACGAGCGCGCCGCCCTCGCGGCATCCGACTTCACACCCGACGAAGGGAACCCGATGACCGACGCCCGCTTCTCGACCGACGGCGGAGCGAGCCTGATCCTGTCGGGCACCGGCGCCCGGCCGCAGTCCGTCGAGCTGATCGGGCCGCGCGCCCGGACCGCGGGCACACTCACCGGGCGCGGCAAGACCTGGCGGGCGGTGATCCCGCTGCGGGCGGCCCGCTGGGGCGGACCCGAGCTGCCGCTGCCGGTCGCCGACTACCGAATCCGGCTCATCGACGCCGACGGCGCCGAGGCGGCAGTCGAGGCATCCGTCCCGCTCACCCAGCTCGGCACGCTCCGTGCCGGCCTCGACGGCGGCGTCGTGCACATCGGACCGCCGATCGACCCCGCATACGACTCTGGCGAAGGGCAGGCGGCGCTCGAACGGCGGTACGCGACGCGGCCGGGAGGGCTCGAGAACGCGGTGTTCTTCGAGAGCTTCTACGGTCGCAACGCGAGCTGCAACCCGCTGGCGATCGACCGCGAGCTCGCGAAGCGCGCGCCCGGGGTGACGCGCTACTGGAGCGTCGTCGACCTTTCGGTGCAGGTGCCCGACGGTGCGATCCCCGTGGTCGAGGGCAGCCCCGAATGGTGGCGAGCCCGTGGGGCAGCGCGCCTGCTCGTCGTCAACGACTGGCTGCGCCGACGCTTCTCGCGGCGCAAGGGACAGGTCGTGCTCCAGACGTGGCACGGCACGCCGCTCAAGCGCCTCGCGCTGCACCGGCCCGGGTTCGACCCGCGCCGCGCGGCAGCGGTCATCAAGGAGTCGCGCCGGTGGGACGTGCTCCTCGCGCAGAACCCGTATGCGGAGCGCATCCTCCGCAAGGCCTACGCGTTCCTGCGGCGGCCGGTGTGGGTCGAGGGATATCCCCGCAACGACGTCCTCGTGACCGGCACGGGCGACGCGACGCGCCGGGCACTCGGCATCGGCGCCGATGAGCGCGTGCTGCTGTACGCGCCGACGTGGCGCGACGATCGTGCCGAGATCGTGGACTTCGTCGATCCGGCAGAGCTCGCGGCGGCGACCGACAGCGTCGTGCTCGTGCGCGGGCACTCGCGCACGCTGCAGCCGGGGCACGATGCCGAGGGTCCCCGCGTCATCGACGTGACGAGGTTCCCCGACACGTCGCAGCTGCTGCTCGTGACCGACGCGCTCATCACGGACTACTCGTCGGTCATGTTCGACTTCTCGGTCACGGGCAAGCCCATGTTCTTCCTCGTGCCCGATCTCGAGCGGTACCGCGGGGAGCTGCGCGGGTTCTACTTCGACCTCGTCGAGCGGGCTCCCGGCCCGGTCGTCCGGACGCAGGACGAGCTCGTCGCGGCGATCGAGGACGTCGACCCGTCGCTGTTCGCGGATGCGTACGCGCGCTGGCGCGCGACGTTCAACGCGCGAGACGACGGCCACGCGGCCGAGCGCGTCGTGAACCGCATCCTCGACCAGGGCTTCGTCGACGTGGAGTGAGCGCGTGACCCCGGTGCGGTCAGGGCAGCGGCGTGTTGCGGTCGCCGAGCCGTGACGTGTCGACCGTGTCGTGCGCGCCGCCCAGCACGCCCGCGATGAACCCGAGTCCCCACGAGACGTGCATCGTGGGCAGGACGGCGATCGTCCACAGCTTGTCGCGCCAGCCCGAGCCCCCGCCCGGGCCGATCGCCACGACGAGCACGAGCAGCACGTAGACGAGCACCGGGATGTAGACGACGGATGCCGCGACCGACCACCATCCGGTGATCACTCGCGCGAGCTGGAGCGCCCCCACGATGACCGACAGCGCGGCCGCGAGGACGAGCAGCGGGGGAGCGAAGAACCGCAGCGAGTTCCGGGTGCCGTAGCGGCGCACGAGCTCGCCGCGCCAGCGGCCGGTCGCGACGAACTGGCGTGCGAGCCTGCTCCAACTCTCGCGCGGCCAGTACGTGACGGAGAGCTTGGGATCGAACCACACGCGGTAGCCCGCGCGGCGGATGCGGAGGTTGAGTTCCCAGTCCTCGCCGCGGCGGATCGTCTCGTCGAAGCCGCCGACCTCGTCGAAGACGGCGCGCCGCATGACGCCGAGGTACGCCGACTCGGCTTCTCCCTCTCGCGTGCCGCCGTGGTACGCACCGCCGCCGAGCCCGATCCGCGAGTTGTACGCCCGCGCGACAGCCCGCTGGAACGGCGTTCGTCCGTCGGCCCGCATGACGCCGCCCACGTTCGCGGCGCGCACGCGCGTGAGCGTGTCGAGCGCGCGCCGCGTGTAGCCGGCCTCGAGCTCGGAGTGGGCGTCGACCCGCACGACCGTGGGATAGCGACCCGCTCGAATCGCGAGGTTCAGCCCGACCGGGATGTCGGCGGCGGGGTTGTCGACGAGCACGATGCGCTCGTCCTCCGCCGCGAGCTCGCGCGCGAGCTCGTCCGTGCCGTCGGTCGACGGAGCGAGCGCGATGATGAGCTCCGACGGACCGGGGACGTCCTGGGCCAGCGTCGACTCCACCGCGCGGCGCAGGTAATCGCGCTCGTTGAGCACGGGCATCACGAACGTGACGCCCGCGTCGTCGGGCGCCGTGGGCGCGTCTCTGCGACCGGGCTCCTCGACATGCACGCGTCGATCATGTCATGCGCGCCCGTCGGTAGGCTGAACGGGTGGGTGCGGTGGCGGATGCGAAGAAGGCGGTTGCCCTGCTGCGGAAGGCCGTCACCAACCGGCGCGCCGCCACAGCGGTCCGACGCGAGCTGGCCCAGCGTCCGCCGCATCCGGAGAATCACTACCGGATCGCCGTGTACTTCGCCGACGGCGCGGTCAACATGTACCAGATGCGGCAGTGGTACAAGCCGCTCGCAGAGCTCGCGAAGCGCTGGCCCGTCGTGGTGCTCAGCCGAGCGGCGACCGGTGCCCGCGCGCTTCTCGTCGAGGACGCTCCGCCCGTGGCATTCGTTCCGACGGTGCGCGATCTCGAGCGCTTCATCGCCACGCAGGACATCCGCGTCGTCCTGTACGTGAACCAGAACACGCGGAACTTCCAGATGTTCCGCTACGGACGCCGGTGGCACGTGTTCATCAACCACGGCGAGTCCGACAAGATGTACATGACCACGAACCAGTTCAAGGCGTACGACTACGCCCTGATCGCGGGCGACGCGGCGCGCGAGCGCCTTTCGCGCGTGCTGTGGGACTACGACCTCGACCGGCGGACGATCCAGATCGGAAGACCGCAGGCCGATCATTACTCCGGCAGCCTGCCGTTCACGCCCGACGAGCGCACCGTCGTGCTCTACGCGCCGACGTGGGAGGGCGACCGTCCCTCGGCGCACTACGGCTCGGTGCGCACGCACGGCGAGGCGCTCGTGTCAGCGCTGCTGGCCACCGGACGCCATCGGGTCATCTACCGCCCGCACCCCCGATCGGGCGTCGTCGATCCCGAGTACGGGGCGGCGAACCGGCGCATCATCGCGGCGATCGAGGCGGCGAACGCATCCGACCCGTCGGTGCACCACGTCTACGACGATGGCCCGGACCTCGGCTGGCAGCTCTCGGTCGCGGACGTCGCCGTCGTCGACATCTCGGCGATGGTGTACGACCGGCTCGCAGCAGGCAAGCCCCTCATGGTGACGCGGCCGACCGACCCCGAGGCGATCGTCGACGCGCACGGCTACCTGTCGGCCTGCGAGTGGCTCGACGCGGCATCCGCGCCCGACATCGTCGCGCAGATCACGCGCGTCCTCGAGGATCCGGATGCCACGGCCCGCCTCGAGCACTGGGTGCGGCACTACTTCGGCGACACGAGCCCGGGTGCCGCGACGGCGAGGTTCCATGCGGCGATCGAGCACCTCATGCGGGAGTGGGACGTGTGGCACGACCGCTCGGTGGCGCGCGGCGACGTCGACGAGGACGAAGAGGAGCAGCAGGCGGCCGAGCTCGACGAATGACGCCCCGGCCCCCGATCAGGCGTTGACGGTCGGCTGCTCGACCAGCCGTGCGATCGCGCGCAGCGGGATCGGGACCCACGTCGGGCGGTTGCGCGCCTCGTAGATCGCCTCGTACACCGCCTTGTCGATCTCGAGGGCGGCGAGCAGGTCGCGCTGCGCGTCGAGCCGGATGCCCGATACGGTGGCGTACCCGTCGAGGAAGGCGCGTCGCGCGTCCCTCGCCCACGCGAGTGCCGCATCCGGCGACTGCTCCGGGGTGTCGAGGCGGATCGAGCCGGCGACGTAGTCGAACGAACGCAGCATTCCCGCGACGTCCCGCAACGCGAGGTCTGCGCGGACGCGCTCCGCCATCGGTCGCAGGGGCTCGCCCTCGAAATCGAGCAGCACCCAGCCGCGTCCGGGGGAGTGCAGCACCTGGCCGAGGTGGAGGTCGCCGTGGATGCGCTGCAACGGCGGCCACGCGGCCTCGAGCGCCCGCGCGTAGACCGCCTCGATCGCATCCCGCCGTTCCGCGATGCCGGGGACCTCCGCGATGGCCATCGTCAGGCGGCGCGTCCACGTGTCGGCGGTCGCCTCGCGGTCGGCCGGGCGCGTCTCGCTCGTGGGGAACAGCCGCGCCAGCGCGACATGCACATCGGCCGTGGCCTCGCCGATCTCGCGCGCCGCGACGGTGAAGTCCTCGCGCCGGGCGGCGGCACGCAGCGCGACGCGCCACGCGTCGTCGACGTCGGGGAGGAACTCCTGGGCGAACGCGAGCGATCCCCTCACCGAGCCGCCCGCGGTCGCGAGATCCGGCCACGTGCCCTCTAGCACGCCGACGGCGGCAGGCACATGCATCGAACCGGACGCCGACAGGGCGCTCTGCAGCTCGATGTCGGGATTCAGTCCCGGATGCAGCTGCCGGAAGACCTTGCAGATGATCGAGGGCCCGCCGTCGCCGCTGCGGTAGATGATCGACGTGTTCGACTGCTCGCCGGAGAGCACCGCCGATTCGTCGGACACCGCGGGTGCCTCGACGTCGGCCGCCGGGACGCCGGTGACCGTCGTGCGCGGGCCGGACCCGGTGCCGCCGCGGGTCACCAGCGAGACGAGCGCGCGCGTGTAGGCGGGGTCATGGGGCCCGTCGATGAAGGTGACGCCCGGTTCGGGGTCGCCGATGACGTGGCCCCCGGAGTCCTCGACGCTGGCCGTCGACCGCGCGACGATCGGCACCTGGTAGAGCACAACGGGCAGCGCGCCTTCGTCGAGGACGAGGAAGGTGCGCACGCGCGGCCGAGCCGGGTCCTCGGACACGGCGTCTGCTTCGGTCGGAGCGAGGTCGAACCACGCGACGAGGCGCAGGCTCGGGACGCGTCCCTTGCCCGCATACCAGCGCTGCCGCGTCATCCAGGCAGCGAGGCAGGCGAGGGTGCTGTCCATAAGGCGAGGCTAGAGATGGCGGCGGATGTTGTCGAGAGCCGGATGCAAGCGCTTGCACCGCCCGCCGGAACCGACTCCTTCCGCCGTCGGCGTCGGTCTGCCACGATCGGCCCATGAAGGAGCTCGACGACTGGACGCGCACGACCTTCTCTGCGGGCGACGAGACCCGAGAGGTGTACCGCAAGGAGCCACCGGGCGGCGGACGCACGGGGGTCGTCGTGTTGCACGAGGTGCCCGGGATCGAGCCGGTGCTCGTCGACTTCGCGAACGAGCTCGTGGACCACGGCCACATCGTGCTGCTGCCGCGGCTGTTCGGAACGCCGGGCGCGGGCTTCTCCTTCGCGAACGTCGCAGGCGATCTGTGGCAGTTCTGCGTGCGGCGCGAGTTCTCCATCTTCGCTCGCGGCAAGACGAGTCCCGTGGCCGGCTGGCTGCGCGCGCTCGCGCGGGACCTGCACGCCGAGGTCGGGGGCGACGGCGTCGGCGTGGTCGGCATGTGCTTCACGGGCGGCTTCGCGTTGGCGATGATGGCGGATGCCCCGGTGATCGCCCCGGTGCTCGCCGAACCCTCGCTGCCCGCGGCCATCGGCTTGCCGCGGGGTGCACGCCGGCGCGGCGCCGATCTCGGGCTCAGCCCCGGCGACCTCGAGGCGGTCAAGGCGTCGTCGACCCAGGTGCTCGGGCTGCGGTACCGGTGCGACCCGGCCGTCGGAACGCGATGGGAGACGCTCGAGCGCGAACTCGGGGATCGCTTCCTCGCGATCGACTTCGACGGCAAGGGCCACTCGGTGCTGACGAAGGATCGCCAGCAGGCGGGAGTGGACCGCGTGATCGCGTTCCTCGACGAGAAGCTCGGGGCGGGCGCGACCGGGTAGCGCGTCGGGTCCGCGCGCGAACCCCTCATCGCGCACGCGAATGTCCGACGCTGCCACTACATTCGAACATATGAACGAATCGCACTTCGTCGACGACGACCTCGAAGACCCGTGGTTCATCGACGAGCGCGATCTGTACGACCCCGAGGTCGATGCCTTCTTCGCCGACCCCGACAGCGTGGCGCCAGCTTCCGGCGACCATGCGATCACGGCGGCGATGAACGACCTCGAGATCGTCACCGTGAGGCAGCGGATGCTGATCGCCGAGCAGTACCGGGCGATCGACAGCATCCTTCGTGACGCGGAGGCCGATCCCGAGTCCTGGGTCGGACCCGATCCGACGATCGATCCGGACTGGACCGATCCGCGAGAGCGTTCCGCGGCCGCCGTGCGCCGTGAGCGGCGCGAGTTCGCGGTGCGAGCGGCTGCGGCCGACATCGCGGTGCGGCTGCGCATGTCCGAATCGGTCGTCCGCTCGCGCGCCGAGCGCGCCGCGATCCTGAGAGACCGGATGCCGCGTCTGTGGGCTTCGTTCCTCGGCGGCGCCGTGTGCGAGCAGAACGCCGTCACCGCGGCGCAACTCGCCGCGTCGCTGCCCGATGACGGCGAGTCGTGGGACGCGTTCGACCAGCGGGTGTGGGAGGCAGCGGGCTCGCTGACGCCGCCGAAGTTCCGCGTTCTGGCGCGCGTCGCGCGTGAGCGTGTGCATCCGGAGTCGATCGAGGAACGCCATCGCCGCGCGGCTGACGATCGCCGCGTGTGGCTCACCCCCGACCTCGACGGCATGGCGACCCTGAGCGTGTTCGCGCCGGCGGTGAAGGCGAAGGAGGCGATGCGGCGCGCCGATGTCATCGCGCGACACCTCGCCGCGCAAGAGGGTGAGGATCGCACGCTGACGCAGCTCCGCGCCGATGCGGTGCTCGACCTCGTCGCGGACGGCGAGACGGAGTCGACGCCGTCCGCATCCCGCGCCGCGAGCGTGGCGGTGACGATTCCGGCTCTCACGCTGCTGGGCGAGTCCGACGAGCCTGCGAGCCTCGACGGCTACGGGCCCATCGACCTCGAGACGGCTCGCCGCCTTGCGGGTGAGGCGTCCTCCTGGGTGCGTGTGCTCACGCACCGCGTCACCGGCACGGTGCTCGATGTCGACCGCAAGACATACCGCGTACCGGCTGACCTCCGCCGCTGGCTCGGGGTGACCCACCCGACGTGTGTCTTTCCAGGATGCTCGCGCGCTGCCCGTGAGTGCGACATCGACCATCGCGTCGACTGGCAGCACGGAGGGCCGACGAGCGCCGAGAACCTGGCGCCGGAATGCAAGTCGCACCACCGACTGAAACACGGATCGCTGTGGACGCTCGAACGCGACTCGGACGCCGGGACGATGAGGTGGGTGAGTCCGAGCGGACACGAGGCGGATGCCGATCCGCCGCCGTTCTAGGCGCGCGAGACCTACTCGGCGTCCCCGTCCGAGTCCACGGTCGGAACCGGGATCTCGATCGATGTCACGCCCGCTGTCGCATCCGGGATCACCAGCGCATCGACCGCGAGCGCGGCGTCGCCCAGCTGCTCTGCGGGCGTCGGCTCAACGGGCTCGGACGGGAGCCCCGCCCACTGCTCGTTGTGCTCCGGTCGCTGTGTGAACAGGCCCATGCGTCAACGATACGTCGGCCCCGGCGACCGCGCTCCGCCCGGCGACCGCGCTCCGCCCCGGCGACCGCGCTCCGCCCCGGCGACCGCGCTCTGCGCGAGCGACTGCGGCCCGCCCCGGGCTGGCGGCTACGCCATCACAGCCGACAGCACCGCGTATCCGACCTGTCGCCCGGTGATGGCGGAGTGGCCCGAGATGAAGTCGTCGGACTTGAGCGACCACACGCCCGGACCCGAGAAGTCGTACCGCCCACCGACGTCGAGCATCGTGCCGGTCTTGCCACCCTTCGTCTTGAGGGCGCCGTTGCGACCGATGCCTCCGTACGGGTCGTTCTCGTCTCCGAGCCCCTGCCCGATCTGCCGCGCGAGGCGGGATGCGATCGGATACGCGAGGCCGACCGCCTTGTCGCGGTGCGTGTGCGTCACGATGATCGGCCCGCTCACTTTGGACGGCACTTTCGCGAACATGCCGTTCGCCCCTGAGCCGTCCCAGTCGGTCGCCATGCCGAAGTGGCTGTACGCCGCCTGCAGCAGCGACATCGACGCGATCGGCGCCTTCGTCGCGAGGGCCGCGGCGGTGACGGCCCGACCACCGAACGAGTGCCCGACGAGGTGGATCCTGGCGTCACGCGCCTCGTCGTGGATGTGATCGAGCAACGCGCCGACGCCCTTCTTCCCGACGACTCCCGAGCGCTCCTTCATCGTGTAGTACGTCGTGATGTTGAGGAGGTTCCGGCCCATCTGGATCACGTTGTCGAAGAACCCGGCGCCGCCGCCGTCCTCGGGAAGCGGCGGCAGGCCGGCAGGGTCTATCGCTGCGGCGCCACCGGCTGCGGCGGGAGACGCGTCTTCGGTGGCGAGGGTCTTCGCGGCGGCGATCACCTCCTGCGGGTCGGCCTCCTTGAGGGCTCTGAAGGCAGCCACGTCTTCGCCCTTCGTCGACGTCGGCAACGTCTCGCGCAGCAGTTCGAGGTACTCCTCCTGAGCGGCGGATGATCCCTCGAGCTTCGGCACGAGCGCGACGAGCCGGTCAGCGATCTCGCGGTCCTCGACGCGCTCGCGGATCTCCGCCTCGAGCTCGGCGGCCGAGTCGCCGACTCCCGCGCCGGCGCCCGAGTTCTCGTCCGGCGCCCACTGGATCGACGGCCAGAGCACCCCCACGACGACGAACTGCCGTTGACGTGCACCGGCGACCTTCCCGCGCACCGCGACGATCGAGTCGACGAGCTGGTCGTACAGAGCGCGCGCCTGCCCGTGCGTGTTGTTCCATCCGTGCGAGATGACGATCACGTCCGTCGGATGCTTCTGCGCGAGCAGCGCGTCGAGCTCCTCGAGCTGCGCAGGGTCGACCAACCCGCCCTTCTTGTCGAACTCGACCTCGGCATACGGCAGCGACATGGCCATGGCCGGTCTCCTCTCACCTCGTCCGCGGCGCCGTCGCCGCGTCACACGCTCTGGATCGCACGCATCGCGTCGACGAGCCCGCGACCCTGGAAAGTCGCATCGCGTCCGAGATCGTTCGCGGAGTCCATGAGGATCCGCTTCACGTCGTCGGGCTTGCCGATGAACTCCCTGTGCACCGAGAGGAAGGCAGCCGCCACTCCTGATACATGCGGGGCCGACATCGACGTGCCGGAGTCTTCGACGTAGGTGATGTCGGATGCCTTCTCGCCGGGCTTCAGCTGGACGTTCGCCCGCGCTCGATCGAGCAGTTCTCCCGCTCCCGCGCTCACGACCCGCTCGCCGGGCGCGACGACGTCCGGCTTGAGTCGCCCGTCCCCCGTAGGCCCCTTGGACGAGAAGTACGACACCCCCGTCGAATAGGGCTTGATCGACGTCGACCCGACGGTGATGGCCCGCGCGGCATTGCCCGGGTCGTTGATCGTCATGCCGAAGCCGAGCCGCATCTCGCGCCCCGCGCTGTCGCGCGCGGCTCCGTACCCGGTGTTCCCGGCCGACACGACGACGCACACCCCGTTCGCGACGAGCCGGTCGACTTCGCGACATACGGGGGAGAGGCCGGTCGCGAACCACGAGGGGTCGAACGGATAGCCCAGCGACAGATTGACGCCGTGGACGTTGAGCTCGCGCCCCGACAGGTTGAGCTCCTCGATGTACTCGAGTGCCTCGAGGAGCGACGCGACATCGCCCGTGCGGTCGTCGCGCAGCACCTTGATCGACAGAATCTTCGCCTTCGGCGCCATGCCCATGATGCGGTCGAGCTCGACCCTCTCGACGCCGGTCGCGCCCTCCGCGGTGCGATACCAGGTCGCGGCGCAGATCCGCTTGCCGCGGGGCTTCGCGATCTGCCCGCCCGCGATGATGCCGGCGACGTGGGTGCCGTGGCCGTTCGGGTCGCGCAGCGCGTCGGCATCCGTCGTGCCCGACACGAAGCTCCGCGGTCTCAGCGTCTCGGGCAGCTCGAGCGTCTCATAGGTCTGGAAGTGGGCGTGCCTCCGATCGACGCCGGTGTCGAGCACCGCCCACACGACACCCTCGCCCGTCGCGGCGAACGACCGCACCGCGGCATCCGCCTTCATCGTCGTGACCGAGCGATGGATCGTCGCGCGCACCTCGAAGTTCGGCCACACGCGGTTGATGAAACTGCGCGGCGCGGTCTTCTGCTCCTGCCGGTCGCGCGCGGGGGTGCGGCCCTTGTCGGAGTCGATTCGGACGAGCTCGAGGATCTCGTCCGCCGTGAGCGCCGCCATGACGTAGTGGTTGGTCGCCGTCGGGTACGCCTCGAGCGCGCGCCCGCCGGCCGCGATGCGGATCATCGCGAGCAGTTCCTGCGCGGCGTTCTCGAGGGGGATCCCGCTGTCAGTTCGCAGCTCGATCACGATGCCGATCAGCTCGGCCTCGCTCGCCGACGCCATGCGCTCGGCGAGCGGGCGCGTGATCACCGAGTCCGTCACGAGCGAGACGGTACGGGGCACGTCCGGCAACGGGAACGCGGGCGACGTCGGCGGGATGCGCGGGGGAGCGGTCGGCTCCTCTTCGGAGCTCGGCTCCTCGGGCTCGGCGCCTTCCTCGCCCTCGGGCGGCCCTTCTTCGGGAGGCCCACCGGGTGCCGCACCCCGCGACGGCACCGGCCGCTTACCGCCCTCCGGTCCCTCGCCGCGAGGCTTCGGACGCGGCGGCTCCGGCTCGAGATCGGCATCCGCCTCGATCGCGGGGAACTCGCGCGGCAGCGCGTTGCGACTGTCGTCGTCGGATGCTCGTGCCACGGCGCCCCCCGAGCGTCGATCCGTCCCCCGCGGTGAGCGTACCGCCGGACGGCCCCGGCTGCTACGGGGCCTCGTGCGCGGCGTCGGCGCGCCTCAGTCGAGCTCGAACTCGTCTTCGTCGGGCCCGTCGCCCGCCGCGGGGAGTGCGCTGCGCCGACGGAACGCCCCGCCGACCTTGCGTGCGGCACCGCCGACCGCCGTCGCGCTCTTCGTGACGCCGTCGGCGATGACACCGCCCGCGCGACGGAACGTCTGCGCCGCGGCGGATTCGATGCGCGTCGCTCCCGGGCGCGGTTCGAGCTCGGCCGGCATCGAGACGGGTGCGACACCGAACGCGCGGCGGGAGTTCACGAGCACACGGCGCCCGAGGATGTGGTTGCCCGCGCCGCCGATCACGGCGCCCACGCCGAACGGCAGCGCCTTGCCGATGAACGACGCCCCGCCCTTCGCGGCGAACTGGCGCGTGAACGCGGTCTTCAGGCGGTCGACGAGCGGGCCCACCGCGGCGCGGGGGAGCGTCTTGGTGATGAGCTCGCCCCAATAGCGGTCGCGCGTGACGCCCTTCCCCGCCACCTGTCGAGCGAGTTGCGCGACGAGGTCCACGCCTTCCTTGCCGAGCATGAGCGTCAGCACGAGGGCGCGCGCACGGTCGGGGTCCGACACGGGAATTCCGTGCACCTCCGCGACCGACTGCGCGAACAGCGCGGTCGCCTCGAGGAACGCGACCGTCTCGACGCCGCTGAGCGTCAGCGTCACGCCGGTCCCGATTCCGGGGACCACCGCGGTCGCCCCGACCGCCGCACCGCCGGTCGTCACGGCCGCGAGGTAGCGGCGCTCCAGCATCCGGATCACGTCCGTCGCCGTCGCGTCGGGATTGCGAAGCCGGATGCTGCGCAGGTGAGCGAGCACGACCGGCCGCTGGATGGCGAGCACCTTGTCGAGGGCGCGGACAGTGCGCGGATGCTCCGGCGAGCCGGCAGGCGGAAGCCCCCCGTCCCACGGCGTGCCGTCGGGCAGGGAGTGGATGCGGTGCACCTTCTCGGCCATCAGGCCGATCCTAAGCACGCCGATCTGGTCGGAACCTGTGGAACGCCCGACGAACCGGAATCTGCGGGTAGGGGTCGCTCAGCCGGTCAGACGAAGAGGTTCGCGCGCTCGAGGTCTTCGGCGAAGTCGACCTCGACGGCGTAGAGGTCGGAGATGTCCATCGGCGCGAGGCGCAGGCCATCTTCGGCGATCGCGAGCTCGAGGCCGCGCTCGAAGTAGTCCTGGTCGTCGACGCGCTGCAGCTGGCGGATGAACGCCTTCTTGTCGGCGGCCGAGATGTAGTTGATGCCGACCGCCTCGCCGATGCCGTCCTTGACCGTCTTCGACAGCTCGGCGATGAAGCCGCGGTCGTCGATCGTGTACTTGACCTCTTCGTCGCTCACCTTCGCCGTGTTGACGGTGACGAACGACTGCTCGCGTTCGATGAACGAGACGGCACGGCCGAGGATACGCGGGTCGAAGACGACGTCGCCGTTCATCCACAGCACGCCCGCGCGGCCCGTCGCGTTGAGGGCGCGCAGGAGGCTCTTCGACGTGTTCGTCTGGTCGTAGCGGTCGTTGTAGACGTAGTCGACGTGCGGGAACGCCTCGACGATCGTCTCGGCGCGGTAGCCGACCACGGTCGTGATGCGGGCGTCGTCGCCGAAGGCCGCACGGATGTTGTCGTGCTGCTGCTGCATGATGCTGCGGCCGTCGCTGAGCTCGGTGAGGGGCTTCGGAAGGGCTCGTCCGAGCCGCGAACCCATGCCGGCCGCGAGGATGACGGTCTGAAGTGTCACGGTTGGTCTCCTGGAGTGCTCGTTTGGCGTCAGTTCACCGACGCGACACTCCTTCGTGCCTGGTACATGGTAGCGAGGGCGCCTGAAAGGGCGCACAATGTTCGCCGTCCGTTGTCGTTTCGTGACATAACGCGCTGTTGTCGACAAACCGTGCCCCACTGGGGAGTTTCACAGCGCGGTTGATACGTTGGACAGGTGACTCCCTCTCTGCCGGTGCCACACGAATCCGCTCCGGACGACCCGGAACGGCCCGACGAGAGCGCCCAGCTGCGGGACCTTCTGATCCTCCCGCCCCGGCCGCCCCTGCCGACCGACGGTCCGGAAGGGGCCGAGGCCGGTACTGAGACGGATGCCGCCACCGACGCCGAGCCTGCGAATCCGGAGCCCGCGTCGCCGCCGGCCGAGCCCGCCGAACGCCCGCGCAAGCCGAAGAGCAAGGGCAAGGGGCGCGGCAAGCGCCGCCCCGCGGTGAAGGCCGATCCCGGTCCGCCGCCTCCGCTTCCGCCCGACGTCGTCGCGCCCGGCCCGGCCGAGCCTGCCGCGGATGCCGGTGCAGAAGAGATCGTGATCGACGGCGAGATCGCCGTTCCGCCCAAGCCGCCGCTCCCGGCCGCGGCACTCGCCTCGACCGACATCGAGATCGACGTGCCGCCGCCCCCGCCGCCTCCCGTTCCCGCCGCGGAGGTGGCGGCAGCAGTCGTCTCCGAAGAGCACGCGGATGCGGATGCGGCAACGCCGGTGACCGAGGACGCCGTCGTGGCAGACGAGACGACGGCGGAGGAAGAGGCGCCGCCGGCCGTCGAGGTGGAGGTCGAGGACCTGGAACCTGAAACCGCGCAGGCGGAGCCCGAGGTCGCGGAGCCGGAGGCGGTGGAAGCCGAGCCCGAGGTTGCTGGGCCCGACGTCGCGGAGTCCGCGCCGGAGGAGCCCGATGCCGCGGAGTCGGAGCCTGAGGCCGCCGAGCCGGAGGCCGCGGATGCGGTCCAGGCCGAGCCCGCAGAGTCCGAGGCGCACGACGCTCCCGCCACCGAAGCCCCGCCCGCCCCCGAGACGACTTCGCTCGAGGAGGGCGCGCCTGCGGCATCCGTGATCGAGCCCAAGCCGCTCGAGCACGTGCCCGCCGTCCTGACCGTGTCGGACGTCGATCCCTCCGAGGCCGCGCTCGTGCTGCGGGGCGTGTCGAAGTCGTTCGGCGGAGCACTCGCGGTCGACGGCGTCGACCTCACCGTCCCCGCCGGCACGTTCTATGGACTCGTCGGCCCCAACGGAGCCGGCAAGACAACGACTCTGTCCATGATCGCGGGCCTGCTGCGCCCCGACCGCGGTTCTGTCCAGGTGACCGGCATCGACGTGCGCGCCAATCCGCGCGGAGCGAAGCGCCGCATGGGCGTGCTGCCCGACCGGCTCCGTACGTTCGACCGGCTCACCGGACGCCAGCTGCTCTATTACTACGGCGTGCTGCGCGGTCTTCCGCCGGCGGTGGTCGAGAGTCGCACCGCCGACCTCGCGCGTGCCTTCGACCTCACCGACGCGCTCGGCCGCGTCGTCGCGGACTACTCCGCCGGCATGGCGAAGAAGGTCATGCTCGCGGGTGCGATGATCCACTCGCCCAGGCTGCTCGTGCTCGATGAGCCGTTCGAGGCGGTGGATCCCGTCTCGAGCGCGATCATCCTCGACATCCTCTCCACGTACGTCGCGCACGGAGGGACCGTCATCCTGTCGAGTCACGGCATGGAGCTCGTCGAGCGCGTGTGCTCGCGCGTCGCGGTGCTCGTGGCGGGACAGGTGCTCGCCGAGGGCACGATCGACGAAGTGCGCGGCGAGCTGACCCTCGAGCAGAGGTTCATCGAGCTCGCGGGCGGCCTCAGCGACGTGGAGGGCCTGGAGTGGCTGCACACGTTCTCCGACTGAGGGTCGCGATGCTCCTCGGAGCACTCCGCGGAGACATCGAGACCGTCACGCGCACGGTCGCATGGCTGATCCTCGTCGTCGGGTCGACGGCGCTCGTGTGCTGGGGACTGCTGACCCTCGCGGATGCCGGCACCGACGTCGCGCTCACCGTGACCGTCCTGGGCGGCTCCGCCGTGACCGCGGGCTTCGCGATCGCCCCGATCGTCGGCGGTGTGGCCGACCCGCTCGATCCCCGCCGCTTCGCCCTCATCGGACTCCCGAACGGACCCCTCGCGGGGATCCTCGCGGTCGCCGGGCTCATCAGCGTGCCGATCATGGCGCTCCTCGCGGTCGCGATCAGCGCCGCGATCATGTGGAGCGAGGTCGGCGTCCCGTGGGGAGCGGGCGCGGCATCCGTCTTCCTCGGTGTCATCACGTGCGCGCTCCTCGCCCGCACGTGTATGGCGCTCACGTCGCTGTTCCTGCGCGAGCGGCGATCGCGCGAGCTGTCGGGCGTGTTCCTGCTCGCCGTGGTCGTGGTGGTCGTGCCCGTCGGCGTGTTCCTCGCGTCTCTCGAATGGAACGGGCGGGTGCCGCCGCAGCTCGTCGAGGCTGTCGGCATCCTCGCGCGCACGCCGTTCGGCGCGGCGTGGGCGTTCCCGGGGCTCATCGCCACGGGCGGGGAGGCGGGTCTCAGCCTGTTCGTCGCGATCGCGACGATCGTGGTGCTCGCGGGCCTGTGGGCGCTGCTCGTGCACCGGCTTCTCACGACGACCGAGCGTCCCACGTCTGTGCGCGAGCGCGGCGGCCTCGGCTGGTTCGCGGTCGCGCCGGGAACCCCGGGCGGCGCGATCGCCGCGCGGAGCCTCTTCTATTGGCTGCGCGACCCGCGGTACCTCGTCAACATCGTGATCATCCCGGTCGCCGCGGCCGTCACGACGATCCCGCTGCTCATCGCCGGCGTGCCACCCGCGATCGTGGCGCTCGTGCCGGTGCCGTTCATCGCGCTCTTCCTCGGATGGCTGCCGCACAACGACGTCGCGTACGACTCGACCGCGGTGTGGATGCACGTCGGCAGTGGCGTGCGCGGCTTCTCCGACCGCATCGGCCGTCTCGTTCCCGTGCTGTTCATCGGCATCCCGCTGCTCGCGATCGCGATCCCGGTCGCGATCGTGTTCCACGGGCGCTGGTCGATCCTCCCCGCGCTCGTCGGCGTGTGCGCATCGCTCTTCCTGTCGGGCCTCGGGCTGTCGAGCATCTCGTCGGCCCTCGCGCCCTACGCGGTGTCGCATCCGGGTGAGAGTCCGTTCGAGCAGCCCCAGCGCGTCGGCGCCACCGGAGCGATCGCCCAGAGCCTCGTGCTCTTCGGTGCGATCGTGCTGAGCATCCCGGCACTGTGGTGGGGCTGGCTCGCGATCGACGGCGACGCCGAGGCGGCGACGACCGCGCTGTGGGGCGGCGCCGGCATCGGATTCGGCGTGCTGCTCGTCGGCCTCGTGGTCGGATCGGTGCTGTTCGAGCGTCGCGGCGGCCGCATCATGGAGTTCGCCGAGACGACGTGACGCGAGTCTCGAAGTGACGGATGCCGCGGCATCCGTCACCGCCTCCGGCGGCGAGCCGCGGGTAGACTTACCCTCCATGAGCACCCCCCTCGAAGGCCCTGACCAGGGCGGACTCGCCACTCTCGATCGCGAGCTCGAAGAGCTCATCCGCGAAGAGAACATCGAGCCGGGTGACCACGAGCGCTTCTCGCATTACGTGAAGAAGGAGAAGATCCTCGAGTCGGCGCTCACCGGCAAGCCGGTGCGGGCGCTGTGCGGCAAGAAGTGGACGCCTGGGCGCGACCCCGAGAAGTTCCCCGTGTGCCCGACGTGCAAGGAGATCTACGAGTCCATGGGCGGCTGAGCCGTCACACCTCGTCGGCGTCGACGTAGACCGTAGGGATGGCCGGATCGGACCGGCTGAGCGCGAGGGCGCGCACCGGCAGCTCTTCGCGCACGCGTGCGTGGTGGTTGCGCGCGGCCTCGACGCCCTCGGGGCCCTCGAACGAGGCATCCGTCTCGCCGCCCACGACCATCGGAACCTGAAGCGCTCGCGCGCCGGGGTGGCGGTCGGGGGTGTCGATCTCTTCGAAGCCGTCCGACACGACGATGAGCTCGCTCGTCGCGGTGCCCGCGTCGAGCGTGCGGAAGGCCGCTTTGCGCCCACCGCGCGACGTCTTGTCGGCGGACGCCTTCTCGACGCCGATCCATGCGCCCGCGCTGTCCTGCCGGGCGACGAGCTTGTAGACCATGCCGGCGGTCGGTGTGCCGGACCCCGTCACGACCGACGTGCCGACGCCGTACGAATCGACCGGTGCCACCGAGAGCGCCGCGATCGCGTACTCGTCGAGGTCGCTCGTCACGGTGATCTTCGTGTCGATCGCGCCGAGCTCGTCGAGCAGTTCGCGCACCTCGGCGGCGACGATCGGCAGGTCGCCCGAGTCGATGCGGACGCCGCCGAGCTGCGTGCCCGCCACCCGGACGGCCGTCTCGACGCCCTCGCGGATGTCGTACGTGTCGACGAGCAGGGTCGTGTCGACGCCGAGGGTCTCGACCTGCGCGCGGAAGGCGGCCTCCTCGGTGTCGTGCAGGAGCGTCCAGGCGTGGGCGGCCGTGCCCATCGTCGGGATGCCCCAGCGGCGCCCTGCCTCGAGGTTCGATGTCGCGTTGAACCCGGCGATGTAGGCGGCGCGGGCCGCGGCGATCGCGGATGCCTCGCCGGCGCGGCGCGAGCCCATCTCGGCGAGCGGACGGTCGCCCGCGGCGACGCTCATGCGCGCGGCGGCGGTCGCGACCGCCGAGTCGTGGTTGAGCACGCTGAGCGCGAGTGTCTCGAGGACGACGGCCTCGGCGAACGTGCCCTCGACGGTGAGGATGGGGGAGCCGGGGAAGTACAGCTCGCCCTCCCGATACCCTGTGATGTTGCCCGTGAAGCGGTAGCGCTCGAGGAAGTCGATCGTCTCGGCGTCGACGACGCGCTCGTCGCGCAGGTACCGCAGCTCGTCGTGGCCGAAGCGGAAGTCGCGCAGGAGGGTGAGGAGACGCCCGGTGCCCGCGACGACGCCGAAGCGGCGCCCTCCGGGCAGTCTTCGCCCGAAGAGCTCGAACACGCAGCGTCGCTGGGCGGTCCCGTCGCGCAGGGCGGCGTCGAGCATCGTGAGCTCGTAGCGGTCGGTGTGGAGGGCGGAGCTCGTCCAGGCCGTCATGCGGTCAGCCTAGTGATCAGGCGCTGGCGTAGGCTGGCTGATCGTGACCCTTCGACAGACTCGCGACGGAGCCGACGCGCCGATCGGAATCTTCGACTCGGGAGTGGGCGGACTCACGGTCGCCCGTGCGGTCTCGGCGATGCTTCCGCGCGAGTCCATCCTCTACATCGGCGACACCGCTCGCTCGCCCTACGGGCCGAAGCCGATCGCCGACGTGCGGCGCTACTCGCTCGAGGTGCTCGACACGCTCGTGGAGCAGGGCGTCAAGATGCTCGTGATCGCCTGCAACACGGCATCCGCCGCCGTCCTGCGCGACGCGCGCGAGCGGTACGACGTCCCCGTCGTCGAGGTCATCGGACCCGCTGTCCGCACCGCGATGTCGACCACTCGCAACGGCCGCGTCGGTGTGATCGGCACGGCCGGCACGATCGGCTCGGGTGCCTACCAGGACATGCTCGAGGTCAACGAGCGCCTCACCGTCTTCGCGCAGGCGTGCCCGCGCTTCGTCGAGTTCGTCGAGGCGGGCGTCACCGGCACGCCCGAGGTGCTCGCCGTCGCCGAGGAGTACCTCGCGCCGCTGCGACACGCAGGGGTCGACACGCTCGTCCTCGGCTGCACGCACTACCCCTTCCTCGAGGGCGCGATCAGCTACGTGATGGGTCCCGACGTGTCGCTCGTCTCGAGCGACACCGAGACCGCCAAGGACGTGTACCGCCAGCTCGTGTCGCGCGACCTGCTGGCGGGGCCGGATGCCACGCCCACCCATACCTACGAGGCGACGGGCGCGTCCGCCGACGAGTTCCTCGACCTCGCGCATCGGCTCATGGGCCGTGAGGTCTCGGCGGTGCGGCTCGTGCAGACTGGCGCGATCGACCTGCCCACCGGCTGACACACCGGCCGAATCCGCTGCTTCCCCCGGTTCGACGACGACAAGGAGACCCCCAGTGACGCTTCCCTCCGCCGATGCCCCGATCGTCCGCAGCGACGGCCGCGCGCCCGACGAGCTGCGGCACATCACGATCGAGCGGGGCTGGAGCGCGCACGCCGAGGGCTCCGCGCTCATCTCCTTCGGCGGCACCAAGGTGCTGTGCACGGCGTCGTTCACGAACGGCGTGCCCCGCTGGCTCACCGGCAAGGGCAAGGGCTGGGTCACCGCGGAGTACGCGATGCTCCCGCGCGCGACGAACGAGCGCAACGACCGCGAGGCCGTCAAGGGCCGCATCGGCGGTCGCACGCACGAGATCTCGCGCCTCATCGGTCGCGCGCTGCGCGCGGTCGTCGACACGAAGGCGCTCGGCGAGAACACGATCGTGATCGACTGCGACGTGCTGCAGGCCGATGGCGGCACGCGCACCGCGGCGATCACGGGCGCGTACGTCGCGCTCGCCGACGCGATCGAGTGGGGGCGCCAGAAGAAGTTCATCGCCCAGCGTTCGGAGGTTCTGCTCGATTCCGTTGCGGCGGTGTCGGTCGGCATCATCGACGGCACGCCCATGCTCGACCTCGCCTACGTCGAGGACGTGCGCGCCGAGACCGACATGAACGTCGTCGTGACCGGTCGCGGACTGTTCGTCGAGGTGCAGGGCACCGCAGAGGGCGCGCCGTTCGACAAGCGCGAGCTGGACGCGCTGCTCGAGCTCGGCGTCGCGGGATGCGCGTCACTGCGCGAGCACCAGCTCGCCGCGCTGGCAGACAAGGGCGACGCCGCCACCGAGAGCGCCGGGAGCCCCGCGTGACCGCGCACCCGAACGAGATGGCGGATGCCGTCGCCGACGTCGCCGGGGAGCCGGATGCCGCCGAGCTGCGCCAGATCGTGCTCGCGACCCACAACCCGCACAAGGTCGAGGAGTTCCAGGCGATCGTCGCGGCGACCCGCCCCGACCTGCACGTGATCGCCTACCACGGACCCGAGCCCGTCGAAGACGGCGTGACCTTCGCCGAGAACGCGCTCATCAAGGCGCGCACCGCGGCCGAGCACACCGGGCTGCCGGCGCTCGCCGACGACTCCGGCATCTGCGTCGACGTGCTGGGTGGTGCGCCGGGCGTCTTCTCTGCGTACTGGGCCGGCCACGCGAAGGACGCCGCCGCGAACGTGAGCCTCCTGCTCGACCAGCTCTCCGACATCGCCGACCCGCACCGCACGGCGCAGTTCGTGTCGACGATCGCCCTCGTCGTGCCCGGCGACGCGTCGAGCGAGAGCGTCGTCGAGGGGCGCTGGCCGGGGCGCCTCGCGTTCGCGCCGGCGGGGGAGGGCGGCTTCGGCTACGACCCGATCTTCATCCCCGACGGCCAAGAGGCGGGGAGCGAGCGCACCGTCGCCGAGATGTCAGCCGCCGAGAAGAACGCGCAGTCGCACCGCGCCCGCGCGTTCGCCGAGCTCACGCCGCTGCTCGAGCAGCTCTGACCTCGCGCACGCCCAGCCACTGATAATCGGGATCATTCCCGACTGGCTCGGCGGGCCTCGCGACGCGTCTGACCGGCCTAGCCTGGAGGCATGCACGACCACGCGAACGGCCCCGCACGGGGCATCCGTGGTGCGAGCAACAGGCGTCTTCTCGCGCTGTCGCTCGCGATCACGTCGGTCGTCATGGTCGTGCAGATCGTGGGGGCGGCGCTTTCGGGATCGCTCGCCCTGCTGGCGGACGCGGCGCACATGTTCACGGATGCCGCCGCCCTCGTCATCGCGCTCATCGCGAGCACCGTGGCGGGGCGCCCCGCGAACGACCGCCGCACGTTCGGCTACCAACGTGCGGAGGTGTTCGGGGCGCTCGTGAACGCCGTGATCCTCATCGTCCTGTCGGGGTGGGTCGCGATCGAGGGCGTGCGACGGCTCGTCGAACCGGGCGAGGTCGAGGTCGCGGGCGGACTCATGCTCGTCGTCGCGATCGTGGGTCTTGTCGCGAACGGCGTCGCGATGTGGCTGCTCGGAGCGGCGCAGCGGACGAGCATCAACGTGCGCGGCGCGTATCTCGAGGTGATGGGCGACCTCATCGGGTCTGCGGCCGTGATCGTGGCGGCGATCGTGATCGTGACGACCGGGTGGGTGCAGGCGGACGCCATCGCATCGCTGTTCATCGCGGCGATGATCGTTCCGCGGGCGATCGGCCTGCTCCGCGAGGTGATGTCGGTGCTCGCGGAGTCGGCGCCGAAGGGCACGCACGTCGCCGAGATCCGCGACCACATCCTCTCGACGCCGGGCGTCGTGGATGCGCACGACGTGCACGTGTGGCAGCTCACGCGCGGGGCCCCGGTGTTCACGGCGCACGTCGTGGTCGAGGACGAGGCGCTGCGAGACGGGCGCGCCGCCGGGATCCTCACGCGTCTGCAGTCCTGCCTGTCGGACCACTTCGACGTCGAGCACTCGACGTTCCAGCTCGAGCCCGCGGGGCACATCGAGCACGACGCTCACGCCTGACGCGGGCACGCCGTCAGAACGGCGGCATATCCTCGCGGACGACCTCGTCCGGGCTCTTGTCGGGCCGCAGCCCGCGCCAGCGCGGGTGGCGAAGGATGCCTGCGGGCGTGAACTCGCCGTACTCGACCTCGCCGACGAGCTCGGGCCTGACCCACAGGGCGTCGCGCGCGTCGAGGCGCGGCACGCCCACGAGCGGGTTCTCGTCCGTCCGCAGCGGTGTGAGCTTCTTCATGAGCATCTTGAGCGTCGCGTCGCTGAACCCCGAGCCGACGCGTCCTGCGTACTGCAGTCCGTCCGGGCCGGGGATGCCGAGGAGAAGGGAACCGAACGTCGAGCTGCGGCCGCCCTGGCCCGGTCGCATGCCGGCGATCACGACTTCCTGCGTCCGCGTCAGTTTGACCTTGAGCCACGACTCCGACCGCACTCCGCGCAGGTAGAGCGATGACGGATCCTTCACCACGATCCCCTCGAGTCGCAGGGACGTGCTCGTGTCGAGGGCGACGTCGACGTCGTCGAACACGGGCGGCACCGCGATCGCCGGGATCACGCCTTCCGCGGTGCGCTCGAGCACCTCGCGCCGGTCGCGCAGAGGCAGTCCCGCGAGGTCGTGCCCTGCGATCGCGAGGACGTCGAACAGGTAGTACCGCACGGGCGTGCGACGCGCCTCGCGTGCGATGTCGCCCGCGCGCTCGAGGTTCATGCGCGTCTGCAGCAGCGGGAAGCTCGGGCGCCCGTCGGGTTCGAGCGCGACGAGCTCGCCGTCGACGACGCACGGCTCATCGCCGAAGCCTGCGTCCACCCCGGTCAGCTCGGGGTAGCGATGGGTGATGTCGTTGCCGCTTCGGGCGAAGAGGCGCAGGCGGTGGCCGTCCCACACGCCGACGGCGCGGATGCCGTCCCACTTCGCCTCCGCCCACGCGAGCTCGCCCCACCGCGCCGCCGCGCGGCGCGCGGCATCGGGCGTCGCGGCTGTCGCACGCATGACGCGCACCGCGTCCTTCCCCTCGGGGGCGCGGGGGAGCGCCGTGAGGTCGCGGCCCGAGGACCCGGTCGCTGAGCTCGTCGAAGCGTCGCGCGCGGAGGACCCGGTCGCTGAGCTCGTCGAAGCGTCGCGCGCGGAGGACCCGGTCGCTGAGCTCGTCGAAGCGTCGCGCGCGGAGGACCCGGTCGCTGAGCTCGTCGAAGCGCCGCGCGCGGAGGACCCGGTCGCTGAGCTCGTCGAAGCGTCGCGTGCGGAGGACCCGGTCGCTGAGCTTGTCGAGGCGTCGCGTGCGGAGGACCCGGGCGCTGAGCTCGTCGAAGCGCCGCGCGCAGGCCGTGGCGTCGACCCTTCGACAGGCTCAGGGACCGCGGGGCGTCGGGGCGCGGACCCTCCGACAGGCTCAGGGGCCGTGGGGCGTCGGGGCGCGGACCCTTCGACGGGCTCAGGGACCGCGGGCTCAGGGACCGCGGGCTCAGGGACCGCGGCCTCGGACTCGGGCGCCCTCGACCGCGCGCGGCGCCGCCGCGGCTCGTCGGCCTGATCGCTCGCGACGACGGGTTCGCCGTCCGGCTGGGGGCGGCCGTCGGCATCCGTCTTCATGCGATGAAGGAGCCAGCTCGACTTCTCGCCCTCGCCCTCGGTCCGGATGAGCGCGAGCCGCACGCGTCCGAGCGGACCGCCGGGCCGCCCTTCGAGCGTCACGATGATCTCGTCGTCGCGCCACTTCTCGAGGTCGTAGCGCCCGTCGTCCCAGATCGTGACGCTGCCGCCCCCGTACTCGCCCGCGGGGATCGTGCCCTCGAAGGTCGCGTACTCCATCGGGTGGTCCTCGGTCTGGATCGCGAGGTTGTTGCGCTTGTACGTGTGCGGCACACCGCGCGGCACCGCCCAGCTCTTGAGCACTCCGTCGTGCTCGAGGCGGAAGTCCCAGTGCAGGGCGGTCGCGTGGTGCTCCTGGATGACGAAGATCGGCTTCTCGATGCCGGTGCCCGCGGGGGCGGCGCCGAGCGGGTTCGCCGGCACGGGCTCGGGGGTGCGGTCGGCGCTGCGCTTGGCGATGTAGGCCGACAGCGGCCCGGACTCCGCCTCGCGCCCGCCCGCGTGGAAGCCGAGGGGCGCCATGGGATCGCCGATCTCGTCGATCCGCTCGAGCACCTCGGTGAACTCGAGGTGGCGCAGGTCGGGGTCGTCGAGCTCCGCCCACGTGCGGGGGACGGCAACGGTCGGATGCGGCCGCCCCCGCAGCGAGTACGGCGCGATCGTCGTCTTCGAGCCGTTGTTCTGGCTCCAGTCGATGAGCACCTTCCCCTTGCGCTCCGCCTTCTTCATGCTGCTCACGACGAGGTCGGGGTGGTCGGCTTCGATCGCGCGCGCGAGCTCGTTGGCGAGGGCGGATGCCTGCTCGGTGGTCTGCCCGAGCGGAAGAGCGGCGTAGAGGTGGATGCCCTTGCTACCGCTCGTGACTGGGTAGGGCTCTAGACCCATGCCCTCGAGGATGGTGCGCGCCCAGCCCGCGACGACGGCGCACTCGGGGAGCCCCGTCCCCGGGCCCGGGTCCAGGTCGAGCACGAGGCGGTCGGCGAATCCGCGCTCGCCGTCGGGCGTGAAGCGCCACTGCGGCACGTGCAGCTCGAGGCTCGCGACCTGCGCGAGGTACACGAGCGTGGGGACGTCGCCGACGAGCGGGTACTCCTTGGGCCCGCCGGAGTGCTCGATCGGCATCCGTCTCACCCATGACGGTGCGCCGCGCTCGAGATCCTTCGCGAAGAAGACCATGCCGGGGTCATCGGCTGTGCCCACGCCGTCGGGCCACCGTTTGCGGGTGACCGGACGCCCGACGATGTGGGGGATCATGACCTCGCCGATGCGTGTGTAGTAGTCGATGACCTCGCCCTTCGTCGTGCCCGTCTCGGGGTAGAGCACTTTGTCGAGGTTCGTGAGCCGCAGGCGGCGGCCCCCGATCGTCACGAGCTGCGGGGTGCTCATCGCACGCCGATCCCGTCCGGGTCGAGGCGCGCGACCTGCGCTCGGACGATCGCCTTGCGCACCTCCTCGACCCAGATGACGAGCGATGCGAGTCCGACGCACACCGCCCAGTGCACCGGGTCGAGTGCGGTGGTTCCGAACGCGACCTGCAGGAACGGGACGTACACCACGGCCACCTGCAGCGCGACCGCGAGGGCGAACGAGCCCCACAGCACGCGGTTGCGGAAGAGGCCCTTCACGACGCTCGCGCGGGCCGAACGCGCGTTGAACGCGGTCAGCAGCGCGGCGAGCACCAACGTCGTGAAGCCCGCCGTGCGAGCTGTCTCGAACGTGTCGGCGCCCCCCGGAACGAGGCCGCCCGGCAGGAAGATGTCCATCGTCAGCAGCGTCGCGATCGACATCGTGAGGCCCGTCGTCGCGATGATCGCCCACATCGCCCCGTCGATCGCGCGGTCGTCCGGGCCGCGCGGCGGCCGGGCCATGACGTCGTCGACCTCGGGGTCGACGCCCATCGCGAGGGCCGGCGCGGAGTCGGTGACGAGGTTCGTCCACAGGATCTGCGTCGCCAGCAGCGGCAGGACGACCGCCTCGGGGCTCGCCTGCGTGAATCCGAGCACGCCCGCGAACACGACGCCGAAGAACACCGTCAGCACCTCGCCCATGTTCGAGCTGAGGAGGTAGCGGAGGAACTTGCGGATGTTGTCGAAGATCACGCGCCCTTCGCGCACGGCGGCGACGATCGTGGCGAAGTTGTCGTCGGTGAGCACCATGCGCGCCGCCTCCTTCGTCACCTCCGTCCCCGCGATGCCCATCGCGACGCCGATGTCGGCGGACTTCAGCGCCGGTGCGTCGTTCACCCCGTCGCCGGTCATCGCGACGATCTCTCCGCGCTCCTGCAGCGCGTCGACGATGCGCAGCTTGTGCTCGGGCGCGACCCGTGCGAAGACGGACGTCGTCGCGACGATGTCGCGCAGTCGCACGGCATCCGCGTTCTCGAGGTCGACGCCGGTGGCGACCGGGTCGCCCTCGCGCGCGAGGCCGAGGTCGCGCGCGATACGTGCCGCGGTGGCCGGGTGGTCGCCGGTGATCATGATGACGCGGATGCCGGCGCGGTGCGCCTCCTCGATCGCCGCCGCGGCCTCGGGGCGGGGCGGGTCGATGATGCCGACCGTGCCGACGTACACGAGGTCCTGCTCGTGCGATTCGTCGAACGCGGCGCCCTCGGTCTCCTCGACCTCTTCGGGCGCGATGCGGTACGCGACGCCGAGTGTGCGGTACGCCTGCGCGGAGAGGGCCTCCACCGCCTCCATCGCGCGGCGGCGTCCCTCGTCGTCGAGGGGCACCGTCTCGTCGCCGACCCGCTGCTCGGTGCATCGCGCGAGCAGCACGTCCGGTGCGCCCTTGCTGAAGACGTACACCGGTCCGCCCTCCTCGCGGTGCGCCGTCGACATCATCTTGCGCTCCGAGCTGAAGGGCACTTCGCCGATGCGGCCGAAGCGCCGCGGCGACGGGCGCTCGCTGTCGAGCCGGTGCGCCGCGAGCAGGAACGCCGTCTCGGTGGGGTCTCCCTCGGCGTGCACCTCGCCGTCGTCGTCGATGAGCCGTGCGTCATTCGCGAGCGCCCCCACACGCAGCGTGAGCTCCGCCTCGCGCATGGCGGCCGTGGACTGCTCGTCGGCCGCGTCGAGGTCGCGGAAAGCGGCGGTCGCCGAGACATCCGTCTCACCCGACGCGGTCACGACCCGCTCGATCCGCATGCGGTTGGTCGTGAGGGTGCCGGTCTTGTCGGTGCAGATGACGGATGCCGAGCCCAGCGACTCGACGCTCGACAGGTTCTTCACGATCGCGTTGCGCTTGGCCATGCGCTGCACGCCGAGGGCGAGCACGATCGACAGGAGGGCGGGCAGCCCCTCCGGCACGGCGGCGACCGCGAGCGACACGCCGAGCAGCAGCACCGTGATGAGGTCGGCGGGCGAGGTGATGCCCTGCACGAGCGTGATCGTGATCATCACGACGATCGCGATTGCGATGACGATGATGCTGAGCGTGCGCCCCAGCCGCGAGACCTCTCGCTGGAGTGGAGTCGCCTCGGCCTTCGTCTCGGCGAGGAGATCGGCGATCGCGCCGGTCTCGGTCTCCATCCCCGTCGCCGTGACGATCGCGCGGCCGTTCCCGCGCGTGACGGCGGTGCCGGCGAACACCATGTTCGCGCGATCTCCGAGCGGCACGAGCGACGGCAGGGTCGACGCGTCCTTCTCGACGGGCGCGCTCTCGCCGGTGAGCGACGACTCCATCGTGTGGAGGGAGTGCGTCGTGATGAGCCGCGCGTCGGCGCCGACGCGGTCGCCCTCCGCGAGCAGCAGGATGTCGCCGGGCACGAGGTCGGCGCTCGACGTCGATCGGATACGCCCGTCCCGCACCACGGTCGAGTGGGCGTGGGTGAGCGAGGCGAGTGCCGCGACGGCGCGGTCGGCGCGCGCCTCCTGCGCGAGCCCGATGATCGCGTTGAGCACGATGATCGCGCCGATCACGATCGCGTCGATCGGCACGGGCTCCTCGCCCTCGAGGAGCCACGCGACCACCGACACGCCGGCCGCCACGAGCAGCAGGATGATGAGCGGATCGGCGAACTGCGCGAGTGCGCGCTTCCACAGCGGGGTGCGCGCGGCGGCGCGCAGCTCGTTGGGCCCGTGCTCCGCGAGACGTCTGGAGGCCTCGGCCTCCGTCAGCCCCGTCTCGGTGTCGGTGCCGAGCTCACGGGCGACCTCCCGGGCATCGCGCGTCGACGGATGCGCGGTCGACAGCGGGGTCGAGCTCTCCGGTATCGCCACGCTCTCATCCTCGCGGGCGGTCGTCGGGGCGGGCAAGGCGACGCGGCCGAGGGGGCGCACTTCGGGAATGCAAGCCCTAGCCGTGAAGGCTGTGACCGGTGTGTACTGGTGGGATGAGGGCGATCTGGAAGGGCGCGCTGACCTTCGGCCTGGTGAACGTGCCGGTGAAGGTCTATTCGGCGACCGAAGACCATGACGTGCCGCTGCACCAGGTGCACGCCAAGGACGGCGGGCGCATCCGGTATCAGCGCATCTGCGAGATCGACGGCGAGGTCGTGCCGTATCAGGACATCGACAAGGCCTACGACGACGGCGAGCACACGGTGATCCTCACGAAGGAGGACCTCGCGTCACTGCCCGCTGAGCGCAGCCGGGAGATCGACGTCGTCGAATTCGTGCCGAGCGACCAAGTCGATCTGCTGACTCTCGACCGCGCGTACTACCTCGAGCCCGACTCGGCATCGCCGAAGGCATACGTGCTGCTGCGCAAGACGCTCGAGCAGACCGACCGCACCGCGATCGTGCGGTTCTCGCTGCGCCAGAAGACACGTCTCGCGGCGCTGCGCGTGCGCGGCGACGTGCTCGTGCTGCAGACGCTCCTGTGGTCGGACGAGGTGCGCGAGGCGTCGTTCCCGGTGCTCGACGAGCCCGTGCGCATCTCGGCGAAGGAGCTCGAACTGTCGTCGGCGCTCGTCGAGAGCTTCGCGAGCGACTTCGACCCGTCCGAGTTCGAGGACGAGTACCAGGCCGAGCTGCGCACGCTCATCCAGGCGAAGCTCGAGAAGGGCGACGCGGTCGACACGGCCGAGACGTTCGGCGAGCAGGAGGAGGAGACCGGCGGCGAGGTCATCGACCTCATGGCGGCGCTGCGCGCGAGCATCGAGAAGTCGCGCGAGGCGCGCGGCGAGTCGAAGAGCGGGTCATCGAAGTCGGATGCCGCGTCCAAGAGCTCGCCGAAGAAGTCGACCTCGTCGAGCAAGCCGGCCGCGAAGAAGGCTCCCGCGAAGAAGTCCGCGTCGAAGTCGGAGCCCAAGAAGAAGACCGCGAAGGCGTCCTGACCTCGGGCAGGCGGGCGCCGCAGGGCGTGCGTGACCGAGTGGCCGCGGTCGCGGCACCCGGTTCTTACGCCTTGTGGTCGCCCTCGTGGTGCTCGGGGCCGCGCTCGAAGACCTCGGGGTCGAGCACGAGCTCGCGTGCCTCTTCGGGGTCGGTGACGACGTCTTCGCCCGCGGCGGCAGCCTTCTTGGCCTTGCTGCGCTCGCGCAGGTAGTGCCACAGCGTGACGAGGGCGGTACCGCCGACCGCGGCCAGGAGGATGAGGTCGATGTAGTGCTCGACGAAGTCGGCGATCGGCGGGATGAAGCCGATGAGGTAGCCGAACATCGTGAGGCCGAAGCCCCAGATGACGGCGCCGATGAAGTTGTAGAGCGTGTACTTCCACTTGTTCATGTGGCCGACGCCGGCGGCGACGGGCGCGAACGTGCGGACGATCGGCACGAAGCGGGCGAGGATGATGGTCAGCCCGCCGAAGCGCTCGAAGAACGCGTTCGTGCGTTCGACGTTCTTGACGCTGAACAGGCCCGATTCCTTGCGCTCGAACACGGCCGGGCCGCCCTTGTGTCCGATGTAGTACCCGACTTCGCCGCCGACGAACGCGGCGAGCCCGATGAGCAGAGCAACCCACCACACGCTGATGCCGAACACGCCGTGCGGGGCGTACGACTGCGGGTGTGACAGCAGACCCGAGATGACGAGCAGCGTGTCGCCCGGCAGCAGGAACCCGACGAGCAGGCCGGTCTCGGCGAACACGATGAAGCAGACGACGGCGAGGGCCCAGGGGCCCGCCCACCCGATGATCGCGGCGGGGTCGAGCCAGGGGATGAGGGCTGCGTAGTGCAAGAGGATTTCCCGTCGGTCGGATCGGTCGGCGGCGGATGCGGCGCTGAGCGCACCTCGTGCGGAAGGTGGGACTTGAACCCACACGCCCGGAGGCACAGGAACCTAAATCCTGCGTGTCTGCCAGTTTCACCACTCCCGCGGGTGGGTTCAGTCTACTGAGGCGGGTGGGGAACCGGCTGGGGGGTCAGCCCCCGGATCGGCGTGGCCGGTCAGCCCTGGACAACTTCGCAATGTTCGAAGTGCCCCGGGGGTGACGGTGCTTCGGTGACGTCCGCCGCCCCGCGGCTTCCGAGGAAATCCTCCGTCAAGACTTGTGGTTTCGATAGCCTCTGAGCATGGAACCCTCTGACGCGTTGGTGCTCACTCGCGCACTGGCGCGGCGGACAGATGACGATACAGCAGCCCGGTGGTTGAGGGACAAGCGAGAGACGCTCGTACTCCTATTCGATCTGGCGATGGATGCGCCGCATATTGACGGAGGAGAGAGCAGGCTCAACGCCTTCTTGAACCAGGTGGGTGACGAGGATGGGCCCGTTTCAGATCAGATCGTTCCTCTACTACCGCACGCCGGGCCCACTGGTGATCGGGTGGCAGTAATGCGGATCGCAACGCGCGGCCGTGTCGCGATCGTGGCAGTGCAAAGCGTCGGCGTGCTGGCAACGCCGTGGCCACCCTCCGTCGCGCAGGCAACGACGGACACAATCCGGTCGGTGATTACTCGACATGCGAGGGAGTTGGTTCCTAGCACCGGTTGGGGCGCGTTTGTCGGTGCTGTTAGTGAGGAGGTCGGGAGCCTCAATGCGCTCCTCATATCCCGGGTGATCGAGGACGTAACGCGAACTGCTCGCGGTGCGTTCGCGGAGAGGACGGACCCGAAGCAATTCCGACGCCGTGCATTCGAGCAGATCCTGGATACGCGCTCACGGCTAGCCGAGGTCATTGCGCACTTTCAGGCGCACGGACACGGTAGTGCAAGCGTGGTCAGTGAGTTGCAGAACGCCACCGCGGCGTGCGATGCATTGACAGCATCGCTTGCCGGAATGGCAGCGGTCGTGATGCAGGAACAGAGTTCCCTGCGGGCCGCTGAACAGGAACGTCGGGATCGCATCGCGTTGCAGAGGGACCGTGATATCGCTCGGCTGGCGGCTGCGCTCATCCTTCCAGGTCTGTGGATTGGGTTCCTGGGTGCCAATGTCCTGCCGACCGTGGTGTTCGGGCTCGACCTCCAGTCGGATACCGTCGCCTTGGTGTCCCTCTGCATCGCGCTGGCACTTGCCGTCGTCGGCTGGTTCCTTATTCCGAAAGCATTCACCTGGTATCGATCGGACAAGAAGACATGACTCGACGTTTGCCATTTGAAGAACTCGTGGGCGCGGTGCGTCGAGCCGACGGGCATCTCAATCTGCAACCGCGATCCGAAGCTGCAGAGCATATTGCGGTGCCTACCGTGGGCGTCAAACACTTCGTCGCTCCGGACATCCTCGTCGAAGAACACTCTCTCGATGCCGATGCCGACGTTCTTTTGATCGCCGCACCGGCTGCGGTCGGCAAGAGCTCCATAGCAATCGAACTCGGTCTTCGGACGGAGAGCATGGTGTGGGACCTGAGTCATTTCAGTCTCGGGTCCAGCTTCTTTAGTGGCACCCTTGTCGATGCATTTGGGTCAGGTGGTCTAGATCTCGTACGAGATCACTTGCTCACGGGGCGGTTAACTCTGATCCTCGATGCTGCTGACGAAGCTTTGGTCCGGTCAGGAGCGTCCAACTTCGAGGCAGCGATAACCAATCTGATCGCCCTCATCGGTGAGAGCCGAGCAGACGGTCCCTCTGCTATCGTTCTTGGTCGACCGGACACCATCGAGGAGACTTTTGCGACGTTTCGCGAGAAGGGGGTGCGGGCGCAGATCGCGCAAGTGGCCTTTTTCAGCGAGGACCAGGCGAGGTCCTTCGTACGTGCAAAAGCTCACCGCGATGGTGGCGGTGGCGTCGCTGAGGCGGAACTCAATCGCTTTCTGACCGATTTCTTTAAGGTTGTCAGCGCCGCTGTCGGGTCGGGGGACTGGCAGTCGAGTGAGTCGTTCCTCGGCTACGCGCCCGTGCTCGACGCCCTGGGAGCCTTCTATCGTGAACAAGACAACCCATTGCGGCGTCTTAGTGAAATTCAGCAGGGTCCATCAAGCGAACACGTATGGGATTTGTTGCTCGATGTGATTGGGTCGATCCTGGACCGTGAGGCGGAGAAATTCGGAGGAGCCTTCGGCGGATCAGACGCGCGCAAAGTCGCGTTTGGCCAGGCGGCGTACAGTAGGTCGGCCCAGCTGGCCCTGTTGCTAAGCGATGATCCCGATGTGATTGAGATATCGCCTCCAGACTTCCCAGATGCCGAGGATGCCTGGGTTTTTGAGGAGCTCACGCCGCAAGTGCGCGCGTGGTATCGAGAACACCCGTTCCTCCGTGGCCAGGATGATGAACCTAACCCGCTTCTGCGATTTGGCAGCCCTGCATTCCGCGACTACGCTGTCGCTGCTTCAATATGCGAATGGCGGGATGGAGACTCGGCTCGCATGCTGGATTTCTGGCTTGACGCGCGCGTTACCCCATCGCCGATCTTCTCAAGATTCTGCATGAGTTCGCGCCTCAGCTTGGATCAAGTTGCGACCGACGTTGTTACGATGGTTGTCGATTCGCACGCGAGTGGTTTTCTCGAGTCGAGTCGGTTGGAAATTGACGTTCACGCAGGCGATGATGACAGCGGTTCTGTCATTGAAATCGCGCTGTTCGAAGGCGACAAGGAGCAGCGACGGGTTATTGCGCCTGTCGCAGAAGCCGAGGCACTAAGCCTTGCTCGGGGTGTCGCCCGAACAACAATCGAAGCGCCGAACGCAACCGTGCTGATCGGCTCGGGGTCGCAGGATTTTGTCATCGGACCCGCTGTCTCGATTCGGTGTGCTCAACTGAACGCCGAGTCCGCGGAAGTTCGAGTACGCGCAACGGATACTAGCGCAAACGAAATCAGAACCGATAGGCTGGTCGGATCCGCACGGCGCGTGTCTGGTGCCGGACCCGAAGCGCTTCGCATCGTTGTCCCAGTTGCCATGTTCCCATGGCAGGCGTACAAGGTTGAGGCGTCGACCAGCGGGGAGATTGAAGAGAGCGATCTCTATTGGGCTGGGATGGATCTGCGGCGTAACGTAAAGTGGTTTGTGCGTGACTCGATCGTCGGGGGTGGGATGAATTACCCCGTAGCGGCAATGGAGACCATCCTTAGTAAGGGCAGAGCCTCGGTCGATGTCCACAATTTTTGCGTCGAGCGCGGATACCTAGTGAGGCGTGGTAGCAGCTGGCACTTGCAACTCCCCAACGTGAGCGGGTCAGTTGTCATCAAGAATGATCTTTCCGACGCAAGTTACCGCTCCCTAGTTGCGGATCTGTTTGAGTGGTTGTGGGAATAGTACCCTGACGACCTAAGCTAAGCGTCCGCCTCCGCGCAGCGACGCCACGGGGGGCTCTCGGCGTGCGCTGGCGGGCGAGTCAACGAGTCGACTCTCGCGTGATGTCGCGGATTTCTCGCGCTCGACGGTTAGAACTAGCGATGAAGCTGTGGATAACTTCGCGGTGGTCGACAGACGTCGGGTGAGGATGCTTCGGTGACTCCCGCTGCACCGCCCGCCGTCGTCGAACGCGTTCGCGACCGCCTGCGGGCGGAGCGGATCGACACCTCGCGAGACGCATCGGCGGCGCTGAGCATCGCGCGCGACGAGGTGCGTCGGCACAACGATTTCGCGCTTGCGCGCGGAATCGCGCCGATCGACGACGAGGCGGGGTGCGTGCGCGACGTGCTCGCGCGGGTCACGGGGTACGGCCCGCTGCAGGCGTACCTCGACGACCCGACGGTCGAGGAAGTGTGGATCAACGCGCCCGACCGGATCTTCATCGCGCGGGGCGGTGTGTCGGAGCGTGTGCCGTTGGCGCTGACGGATGCTGCGATCCGCGATCTCGTCGAGCGCATGCTCCACGCGACGGGCCGCCGGGTCGACCTCAGCCAGCCGTTCGTCGACGCGTCGCTGCCCGACGGCTCGCGTCTCCACGTCGTGATCCCCGACATCACGCGCCGGCACTGGTCCGTGAACATCCGCAAGTTCCTCCCCGCCTTCGGCGATCTGGCGAGCCTCGTCGCAGCGGGGTCGCTCGCGCTCGAGGCCGCGCGAGTCCTTCGCGACGCGATGGCGGACGGACGGAGCGTCCTCGTGTCCGGCGCCACGCACGCGGGCAAGACCACACTCCTCGGCGCGCTGATCGCCGCGTGTCCGCCGCACCACCGCATCGTCACGGTCGAGGAGACGTTCGAGCTCTCCGTCGACGCGCCCGACCTCGTCGCGATGCAGGGGCGCCAGCCGTCGCTCGAGGGAACCGGGGAGGTCACCCTCCGCCGACTCGTGAAGGAAGCGCTGCGGATGCGCCCCGACCGACTCGTCGTCGGCGAGGTCCGCGACGCCGAGGCCCTCGACCTGCTCCTCGCGCTCAACACCGGCGTGCCCGGCGCCGCGACGATCCATGCGAACTCGGCGCGAGAAGCGCTCACCAAACTCAGTGCCCTTCCGCTCCTCGCCGGGCGCAACATCGACTCGGGATTCGTCCTTCCCGCCGTCGCGGGCTCGGTCGACCTCGTCGCGCATTGCGAGCGCGATGCAGCCGGGCGACGCCGCGTGATCGAGATCGTGGAGCCGATCGCCGTCGTCGACGGGGCGATCGAGTGCCGCACCGTGTACGCCTTCGACCCGGCGGGCGAGCGCCGCGAGGAATCGGCCGCATGACGCTCGTGTGGGGAGCAGTGCTCGGCATCGGGATGCTGCTGACGCTGTCACCGTGGCTCTGGCCGGTCCGCGAGACGCAGACGGATGCCCCGCCCGGACGCCTCGCCCGCCTTCTCGAGTCCGCGGGGCTGTCGCGCGTCGCGCCGGGCACCGTGCTCGTCGCATGCGCCGCGGGCGCGGCGCTCGGCGCGGCCACCGCGTGGCTCGCGACGCAGGTGTGGGCGTTCGCGCTCGTGGCGGCCGTGGGCGGCGGTGCCGTGCCGCTCGCATGGTTGCGCGCTCGCCGATTGCGCCTCCTGCGGACGCGCCGCGGATTGTGGCCCGACGTGTGCGACCTGCTCATCGCGTCCGTGCGTGCGGGCATGTCGCTGCCCGATGCCGTCGCGAGCCTCGCCGACTCAGCGCCGACCACATTGCGGGCGCCGTTCGAGCAGTTCGCGCGGGATCTCGCGGCATCCGGTCACTTCGACTCGAGCGCGCAGCGCCTGAAGGCCGCACTCGGCGATCCTGTGGCCGACCGCATCGTCGAGACGCTCCGCATGGCACGTCAGGTCGGCGGGACCGAGCTCACGACCGTGCTGCGTGCGCTCGCTGCATCCGTACGCGCCGACGCATTGCTGCGCGCAGAAGTCGAAGCCCGGCAGTCATGGGTGCGCGGGGCGGCCGTGCTCGGCGTCGCGGCACCCTGGATCATCCTCGCGCTCCTCGCGATGCGGCCCGAGGGGGCTCGCGCATACGGCAGCCCCGAGGGCGTCGCGCTCATCCTCGGCGGTGCGATCGTGTCGGTCGTCGCGTATCGCCTCATGATCCGCCTCGGGCGCCTCCCCGAGCCGAGGCGGTGGTTCTCGTGAACGTCCTTGCGACCGACCTCGCGCTCGCCATCGTACTCGGCGGAGCGTTCGGGCTGGGCGTATGCCTCCTTCTCGCGCTTGTGCCGCGGTGGGGCGCGCCGTCCCTCACGCGCCGCATCGCGCCATACCTGCGCGACGTCACCGACCCTCGGGGGCTGGCGTTCACGCCCGAGCCGTTCGGCCTCCGCGCGCTCCTGCGCGAGGAGCGCGACCGTTGGGTGTCTCGTGTCGGCGGATCGGCGTCGATCGAGCGCCGCTTGCGCCAGGCGGCCCGAGAGACGGATGCCGCGGGCTTCCGCGGTCGCCAGCTCACGTGGGCCGTGGTCGGCGTCGCTGCCGGGGGAGCGCTCGTCGTCGCGCTCGTGCTGCTCGGAACGGCGGCACCGGCAGCTGCACTGATTCCGCCGTTGTTCGGCCTTATCGCCGCGATCGGATACGACCAGCTGCTGTCGTTCGCGGCGCGGAAGAGGGTCGAACGCATTCAGGACGAGCTGCCCACGCTGCTCGAGTTCCTTGCGCTCTGCCTGTCGGCCGGTGAGGGCATCTTCGAGGCGATCCGCCGCGTCGCGGGCACCGGCGCGGGGGAGTTGAGCGCCGAATTGCGCACGGTCGTCGTCGCCGTCGGCACCGGCTCGTCGCTCACCGATGCACTGAACCGGCTGTCGCGCGACCTCGAGCTTCCGGCGCTCACGCGGTCGGTCGATCAGCTCATCGCCGCGATCGAACGCGGCGCGCCTCTCGCAGATGTCCTTCATGCGCAGGCGCTCGACGCGCGCGAGGACGCCAAGCGCACCCTCATCGAACAGGCGGGCCGCAAGGAGATCTACATGCTCGTGCCGCTCGTTTTCCTCATCCTCCCGCTGAGCGTCCTGTTCGCGGTGTTCCCGGGGATCTTCATGCTTCGCCTCGGAATCGGCTAGGTCGAAAGGAGACCACTCATGATCCGGAGTCTCATCTCACGCGCGGCGGCTCGCCTGCGTGTCGTCGTCGACGACGAACGCGGCGACGTGCCCGGCTGGGTGCTGATCACGCTGATGACGGCCGGTTTGGTCGTCGCGATCTGGATGCTGGCGGGCCCGGCCCTCGCCGGACTGTTCGAGCAGGCGATCGAGCGCGTCTCCGGCTTCTGAGCATGGCCGACGTACGCGCGAGCCGACGCCGAGCGTTCGCGGCGCTCGTCGACCGAGTGGGTAGGCGCCTCGACCTCGATGACCGCGGCGCAAGCCCGGTCGAGTTCGTGCTCGTCGGCACGTTGCTCACCGTCGTCACGCTCGCCGTGCTGCAGTGCGGCCTCGCGGTGTACGTGCGGAACGTCGTGCACGACGCCGCCGTCGACGGCGCATTCCACGCGGCGCTCGCCGACACATCGCTTCGCGACGGCGTGGATCGCACACGCGAGATCGTGACCCGGACGGTCGGCGCCGAGTTCGCCGACGACATCGCGGCGCACGAGACCGACCGGTTCGGGCATCCCACGGTCGAGCTCACCGTGCGAACGACTCTTCCCCTCATCGGGCTTCTCGGTGCACCACGGATGCTGGAGGTGACCGCACATGCACCCGTCGAGTCCTTCGACTGAGGTCACGGCGACCGAAGTCCCGCCCGACGATCCCGAGCGCGGGTCCGCCCCGCTCGAGTTCATCCTCGTGGGTCTCCTGATGCTCGTGCCCCTCGTGTACCTCGTCGTCGCGCTCGGTCTCATCCAGTCGCAGGCGCTCGGCGCGGAAGCCGGGGCGCGACACCTCGCCCGTGCCGTCGCCACGGCCGGTGACACCGCCGATGCCGACCATCGAGCGGAGCGCGTCCTCGATTCCGTCGTGGCCGAGTACGGGCTCGATCGCTCGACCGTGGTCGTCGACGTCGAGTGTCTTCCGGCCGGGGGTGCGTGCCCTCGGGCGGGCGTGATGTTGCACGTGACGATCGCCGGTCGGGTGAGCCTCCCGCTCGTACCTCCCGTGCTGGGTCTCGACCGGATCGCGAGCATCCCGATCGAGGCGACGGCGGTGCAGAAGGTGTCCCGCACGTGGGGTGATGGCACGTGAGAGGCATCTGTCAGTTGGTCGCCCGCGTGCGCGCCGTGGCCGCGAACGACGACGAGGGCAGCGTCCTTCCGCTCACGCTCGGGTACGGCGTGCTCGCGCTCGTACTCGTTCTGGTCTGCGCCGACGCGACGAGCCTCTACCTCGCGCAGAAGCGACTCGACGGTCTGGCGGATGCCGCGGCGCTCGCGGGCGCCGATGGCTTCGTGTTCGACGTGGTCGACGGCGCTCCGGTCGCGAGCCTCACACCCGCAGGAGTGCGCTCACAGGCGGAAGCCGTCGTCGCCGACGTCGGGACGACGGCCGTCCTCGTCGATGCCGGCACTCCCGACGGGGTGTCGGCGCGCGTGACGGTGGCGGACACGTGGCATCCGCCGATTCTCACGCTGTTCGTGCCGGACGGCGTTCCGCTCGAATCGACCGCGACGAGTCGCACGGCGTTGCGCTGAGCCCATCGAAGACAATCCCATCGTTCTCGAGCTCAGCGAGCTCGCTGAGCAGCGCGGGCAGCTGATCGAGGTGCCAGACCCCTGCCGGCGCACCGCCGCGAGCGACGTGCCGCGCCGCGAGGGCCGCGACCAACCCGGTCGCCCGGCTCTGGCTCCGGCCGCGCACCCAACAGGTCGCGCGCCGGCCGAAGTGTTCGGCCTCCGCGAGCACGACGAAGTCCTCGCCGCCGATCGGCAGACGCCCGCTCGCGCCCGTGAGGGCGGCGCGCCCGGCACGGCTCCTGAGCATGCGCCGGCCGAGCCGCGAGCGCCCGAAGCTGAAGAGCAGCCGCGTCAGCACGCGCGAGTCCAGGCAGAGGCGCGTCGTGACGCTCGGCACACCCAGTGTCCGTCGGAGCGAGACTTGGTCGGCGAACGGCATGTCGTGGGCGGTTCGCCGCCCGATGCCGGGCACGTCGACGCGTCGGGCGCTGCGGTGCGCCGCATCCGGTTCGAGGATCCCGTCGATCGTCCAGCGCACCGCCTCGGCACCGTGCTCCTCGCGTGCTCCGACCATCACCGTGAGGTCGACGGCCTCAGCGTGCCCGCCGAGAGCCGAGACCGCCTGTCGCGCGAGCACGTTCGTGAGACCGGGCGCGACGCCGACACTCAAGACGATGCTCGCACCACGCTTCCGCGCGCTCGGCGCGAGCGCCTCGACGTTCGAGATCTGCTCGGCCGAGGCGGTCACATCGACGACGGACACGCCCTCCTCGATGCACACAGCGTGGAAGGAGCCGTCCGGCACGTCCACGCACAGCACGACCACGCTCGGTCGCCAGCGGCGGAGGACGTCCCGAACGTTCTCGGGGTCGGTGACATCCACGCGCACCGCGGTGTGCGGGCCCTGCTGCGACGGATGCCGCGAGCCCACCAGCACGCTGAGCCGGGGATCGCCCGCGAGGCGCTCCGCCGCGATCGACCCGACGCGACCCGATCCGCCCACCACGAGGATCGGCTGCGCCTCGCCTTCGGCCCGGCCCTGCGGGGACGCCTCGATCATGGATGCTCCGTTCAATGCAGCGGCCCCTCGGGCAGCGCGCTCGAGTCGATGCGACCCGGTGCGATGAAGATCAGCGACACGACAGCCGCTGCGAGCGCGGCGATCGCGAGCGCGCCGAATCCGCGGCCGAAGGCGCCCGCGTCGAGCAGCGGTGCCGATGCGGCGCCGATGACGGATGCCACGGCGGCCACGCCGAACGCACCTCCGATCTCGTGGCCGGTGTTGACGATGCCCGACGCGAGTCCCGCCTCGTGCACGTCGACGCGCGCGAGGGAGCTCGCGGTCGCGGTGAGGAACGCCGGCCCGAGCCCGAACGACACGAGCACCAGTCCCGCGATGAGGGGGTACCAGAGCGTGGAGGAGCCGTCGAGCTGTGTCAGCACGAGCCCGCCCGCGGCGGTGATCGCGAACGCCACCGCCGCCACGAGGCGCACCGAGAATCGGGCGAGCGCGCGCGACGCGAGGTGCGCCGAGATCACCGTTGCGATCGCCGACGGCAGGAACGCGAGACCCGCCTGGAACGGATCGAGCCCGACCACCTGCTGCAGGTACATCGACGCGAGGAAGAACATCGACAGCATCGCTGCGCTCGCGAGCAGCATGAGCGCGAGCCCGGTCACGACCGGTCGCTGACGCAGCACGCCGAGCGGCATGAGGGGCGCCGGATGCCG